>JAEIGA010007755.1_pt1 | contig 16281 bp, 10 predicted proteins | sample 9270691 | NCBI WGS metagenome assembly JAEIGA01 (sample SAMN17057246, study PRJNA624740) | gut metagenome | biome: biome; isolation source: fecal sample | host: Bos grunniens | place: China: Xizang | collected 2019
ATCTATCTTATCTTCAACACAGTGAGCCATTATATAACAAAAGCGCTCGGCAGCTTCATCTGCGTTTTCTACGGGGCACTCACCAATAATTTCATCATGTACTTGAATAAGCATCCTAAAACCAAGTTCTTTAAGTTTTTCATCTTTAGCAATCTTAGCCATAGCTATCTTGGTCATGTCACTTGCAGAACCTTGTATACGAGCATTAACAGTCTGTCTAGCTGCACGCGCTTTAAAAGCAGAATTACTTACTAAATTAATACCCTGGGCATAAGCAATATCTTTAAGATTTCTATAGTCAGAACGATATTTTATATTAGACACCTGTTTAGCCCAGTAATCAAATACTTCTTGCGGCATTTCTGTAGGTAAGTCTTTTTGAGTTTTGGCCTTTTCCATATGTTCTGCCGTATAAGATATAGAGTATTCAGGCAAACGTATATCAGGAAGTCTACGTCTACGACCATAAGCAGTTGTTACATAACCTTTCTCATAAGCCATACGCTTGCTGTCTTCATCGAACTTTTTAAGGCCTTTAAATATATCAAGAACAGAGTCATAAATATTCTGAGCTTCTTGCTCAGTTGTTCCAAGTTGTTTGGCAATACTAGGAATTCCACGTCCATAACAAATTCCGAGGACAATTGATTTGCTGGAACTACGTCTATTTTTGCCTTCATAATTAGTATCAGAATGACCATCAGCTAATTTCTCACAAATAGACTGGTCACATTTTTCCCATTCGCCTTTTTCATTATGTCGGATAGGTGTGCCTTCTGGGAAAAACTCACAGCAATCCTCATAAGTTGTATTAAAGGCTATAGCTGCAATAGATGAATAAACATCTCGACCTTCACGAGCAGCCTTAAGAAGACCTTCGTCCTGAGACATAAATGCAGTCATTTTTGGTTCTTGTTGCTTTTGAGTTAATAGAGTTCGCTACGCTCTCTTCTCCTATTACTAGGAGTGTCGGACTATCTCTTATTGTAATTTAATTACAATCCCCGTATTTCCATATCGCCTGATATGTACCCTACTAAGTTCTATTTATTTAAATAGCTTTTCGGTAGTCTCTCCACATAGACCTTATCGGTCCTTGCTCGATATTGTCCCCAACATTACTTGGTAGGAGTTCATCGAATTAGCGGGGTTTTACTTCAGCCAACTAAACCTAAACTGAAGTCCGAGCCAATTAAAACATAGCCCGGAGATGCTCTAAACATTTGTCTAATATCTTTCGCCTTGGCTGGCATTTGTTGCTTAATTTGTTATCGTTGAGTTCTTTATCTCAACTTCTACAGTTATTTAGCATTATACTGTAGGTCAGACTATATTATTAACTCAGTATTATATGAGTTATCGTGCGCTCGTGGAAGCATTATTGATATTAACTCTCAGCTTCTAGTCGTTGCACCTTCTAAATAATTTCTATTTAGCTTGGCTCAGGATTGTGGTATTTTAATATGCTAAACCAGTTTCCCTGAATTCACACGATTTTCACTATACTGTCACCAGTATAGGCCTCCAACATTAAAGGTTGGGCTTTGTACAAGCCATACGTCCAGTATCAGTACCCATCTGTTTATAAGAGCAATGGACTTTACCATCCTTTTTAATATCATGAGGTAACTTAACTATAAAAGTATTTACCAATGTTGATACGGCTCTATAATCTTTAAGAGCGTCTACAATAGGATGATTAAGTCTCTTAATTATATCTTTTGAAGTACCTCTTGGTTTTTTCTTATCAGGAGATACTAAATGAAGTAAGTCATAAAAAAGATGCGCAAGTTGCTGTGAACTTGCAATATCAATGTCTTCTTTTATATCATAATCTTTGAGGCGCTGTTTAAAATCAGCCTCAGCTTTTTGCATCATAGGGAGATACTTTTGTTCCAACTTTTTATGAACATCTAGGTCAATCATTACACCTGTATCTTCCATATCTATTAGAACTTCTACACAGGGCATTTCAATATTCCAAAATACATTTGCAACATCTTGGAGTTCTCGTTGTTTACAAAGTTCACTTTCAGGATTTAAATACTGATATTGGAACTCAAACAACTCCCAAGTAATTTCAGCGTCTTTAGCAGCGTATAAGTAGCCGTCTTCAATTGGAACAAAATTAAACTGAATACCTTCAAAAAGACTACTAAACTTAAATTCATCTTCTTGATTATGTAAGACATACTTTTTATGCAGGTCCTTCAAACCCTTTTTACCCTTAGGTTCATTCTCATTAAGCAAACGAGATGCAATAGAAGTATCAAACCAACATTTTAAATAAACGCCTAAAGTATGTCTTATAATACGAATATCGAAGTCAGCATTAAACATAATTACTTTTGTTTCTGCTTCGACATAACGGTTAAGCTCTTTTTTAAGGAAATCACGGTCAACTTGACTGGGTAATAATTCATTAGTGATATAGGAAACATGACTAATAGGTATATATGCAGCTTTCATACCTGGACTATATAAAGACATACCAACAATATCATCATCATAGGTATCAAGTCCAGTAGTTTCAGTATCTATGGCTACAAAACCGGTTGCAATAGATTCAGTTATATATCTATTAATTAAAATTGGGTCATTTAATAAAAGATATTTATCTTTATACTTACCCAAATAAGCTTGCATTTTCTCAGAGATTTGTGCAATAGCTTGAATAATTCCACCGCCAACTCTAACATTTTTCTTTTGAGAAGCTGGTAGTTGTTTGGCTTTCTCTAGTTTTTCAGAAATAGCTTTAGCGTTTACATTGTCTCTGGAAAGTGCTATATTAAAAAGATTTGCCACTTTGTTGGGCTCCTCTCTATTATAGTCTCTTTAGTATAAAGTTAAATAAAGGCCAACCTATCAGTACCGCTTTCCCACAAAAATAAATACTTCAAAGTTGGCCATTATAAGCTAGTTTATAAATTTATTAGAATGGAAGTTCGTCGTCATTATCAACAGGACTCATACCTACATTAGGATTAGGCATGTTCTGAGGGGCTCTACGAACAGGCTCACTTCCAAGATTACGATTTCCTACTGGTGCCTGCATAGGCATATTATTGGGAGGAGTCATAGGAGTCGTAGGTGCATATGAAGGATTTGCAGCAAAATTATTTGCCGGGGTCGCATAACCAGTTTGTGTGGGAGCTGGTCCATAACCCTGAGGTGCAGATGCGCCATATGATGATTGTGTAGGCATACCATAACCTTGCTGAGCAGGCGCTGTATAACCATTCTGAGTAGGTGCACCATAAGAATTCTGCTGACTATATCCACCACGGTTTACAGGAATATTGCCCTGGACCTGTTCAAGATTATTAGAATAAGTGAGCATCTCATTATAATCCATAATCTTCATATAAGTACTGGGGTCAGGCAATGTGGTATTAAGCTCCTGAAGAATCTGCTGTACAGTCTTACCGTCATTCATTGAAATAGGCTGAGGCATGTACTGGGTCTTCATATCACGAGGAGCACCAATTCGCATAATCTCGAATACTGTACCAGAAAGCGGGTTATTACGCGCCATTAGACCTTGAATATTCTGAAGCCATGCTTTAGAACGAGACCAAATAAGAATTTCATTTGTGTCTACGTCAAGAAGAGGAATATAAAGAACTACCTTCTGATAATGACCCTTCTGACAAAGAGGGCATGTATTTGGGTCTTCACCTCTTGCATTAAGACACTGAATCTGCATTGTACGATTGTTTACTTTTACTTCATGTACAACATCAAAATAAACGTCATTAAGGTCATTATACAAAAAGCGAACTCTACGAGTGCCTTTGTCTTCCTTAATGGAAAAATACTTTGCTCTATCCTGAGACTGACTAGGATAGAGAAGTTGTACGTCATTTACACCGAGTCTCTGTGACATTTTGTTTGTCTCCTTTTTAATTAAAAATATTTTTATATTGTTATGGAACTACATAAATTATTTTATACTTTAGGTTTACGTGTGTAGTTCTCATATAACCTATATCATAACTTCTACCAGATTAAAGAACTCTTCATCAGTTAAATCATTCATATCTTTACGTCCTGGTGGAAGCATTACCTGAGTAATTATTTTATTTTTTACATTTTGTTTTATTTTTTGTCTAGCTTTCATACCTGCCTCATCATTATCCGTAGCAAGTATAAGTTTACGACATGGCAATTTAGATAGCTCCTTAAACTGTGTACTACTACCTAATCCATTTAAAGCTATGGCATAATAACCTGGAATAGCACAGACTCGTAAAGCGTCTAACATACTTTCACATACATAAACTACTTTAGGAAATTCTGGCAATTGATACAATTCATAGACCCCGTAAAGTGGCTTAGTAGCTTGATTAGGATAATGAAAATACTTTGTATTTACTGAGCGTCTGGCAATAAATAGGGTCCGACCCTGAAGGTCTCTTTGTGGAAATGTTAAAGTTTGCTGCTGTAGGTCATAACCTATATCATAGCGATTTATAATATCATCTGTAAGTTTACGTTGATACATATATGGATGATAATATCTGTAAGAATCAAGTTCTTCTTCACTTACATATTCTATCACCGGTGACTGAGTTTGCTTATTACGTCCATTTTTAAGGTCTCTAACCATAGTATTTAGTAAGTCTTTACGATTATCTACATCAGCTTGTTGAAAATTTTCAACAAGCCATTTTAAACCATAAACACCGCCATCATAAATACCAAAACAGTTAGATACAAATTCTTCTAAATTAACCGTTTTATCACATACAAAACAATGAACTTTCCCGGCAGGTAATCCATTAGGTTTCTGTCGTGTAATAAGACCACAACTAGGCTTACGCTCTTGGCCATTTTTATGCCATGGACACGTAAACATTATTGCGCCCTCGGTATCTTTCATTTCCCTAATAACATCTATACCACGGGCTAATGTTTGTATTCGGAGCAGGTTAAGTATATCAGAAGGACTACATAAAAATACCATTTTATTACAAACCCACATAATATACTTCACCTCATCTCATTATTATATTTAGATATAACTACTAAAATACATCACTAGAACCCTCGGATAAAAAGTCTTGCTGTCTACCGAGAAGTGGCGCGCGTGCAGCTAAATCTGCTTGCGCTTTGGCATCTGCTGCTTCTTTATTTCTACGATATGATAAAGCGTCATCATCAGTAGGTAAGTAAATGAAGCGCCCATGTTCAGCATCCCAGTTAAAGCTTAGCTTACCTCCTGAAATACCATAACGATTTTTTCTTAATCGAATTTCAACAGTGGAATCTGCGGACTGTCGCATAGCTATAACACGAGAAGCATTATATCCGATACCGTCAGAATCACGAATTGACTCAAGGTCAGGAGCCTCTTCTTTATTTGCTGTGGCAGCACGATTAGCTTGAACAACAGTTAGAATCGGAATCTTTAATGTATTAGAAAGTTCCATTAAATCTTCAGAAATATGTGTAAGCTCCATTGTTCTGCTATCATTTCTATTAGCTCGTTCATCAGCTAAGTAACTAATACCATCAATAAATAATATGTCAATTTTATTAACTTCACAAAAAGCCTTTAATTTAGAAACTGTGACTTTATTACCAAAATCTCTTGGAGTAGAAACAAAGAAACCATTATTTTGCTCCTGTAGGGACCTGATATAGTCTTCATTATAACCGGACTCTTTTTTACCGAAGGTAAGATTAGTATTAGAGAAATGCTGATGCACTGTATCAAATCGATAACCTACAGAATTTGCTGTCATTTCTGGAGATATAAATCCTACAGTGTATCCAGAAGACCAAGCAGCCTCAGCTGAAGCAATCAAAAACCAGGATTTACCAATACCGGTACGAGCCATTACTACAACAAATTCTTCACCACGTTGCCAACCATTTGTAATTTGGTCTAATTCATTAAAACCAGAACAAATGTAAAATCCACTGTCGCTAATACATTTTTGCTGATATGCTTTGAAACGGTCATTAGCTTGTTTAATAATATCTACACAATTTATGCCAATCTGCGTTTGAATTTGATTTAGTTTATTCTGTAAAAATTCAAGACCTTGATACGAGTTTTGATTTATAAGGTCAGTAGATTTACCAATAGCTTCTGCTAACTCTGAAAATACATGAGCTTCTTTAAGACCATCTAAAAGAAATCTATCAAGAGGTGCTTTTGCGTCTTCTTCATTAAATAAATCAAAATTAGGAAATTTTACTAGGAATGATGCTTTATCCGGTGGACAGCCATATTCTCTATAAACGTCCCAAATGTATCTAAATTCATCTTTATAAGTATGAAAGATATCTTCTGTGATACCATTATTTGAAATAATGGAAATATCGCCCGTCGCTAATACTTTATTAAGTACTTGAGATTCAGCAAATGACATTAAGCATTACCTCCTCTTCTATCACGGCCCTTAAATTCGATAATTTCGCTAGAACTCCAAACTCTACTAATAAGCTTATGTCCTAATATAGCTTCAAGGTCTTTTTGATTTACATTACCTGTAAAAATATTAGATTTACCTCTTAAAATACGTTGGTCTAAAATAGAGAGCCAATTAAGATAGTCAAACTGAGACATACCTTTCACACCAATTTCATCCCAAACAATAACATCAATATTTAAGAGATTATTCATTGTAATAAGTTCATTGCCTAAATCATCTTTTACAGAAACTAATTTATTGCTTTCATCAAAATCCTTAAAAGTCATTTTACGGTCAATTAAAAATGATGGCGTATGTATAAAAAAGCCTCTGGGTCTAATGCCATTACCATAACTTACAGAGTGAAAATAACTTTGTAACAACTTTATAGCCCAAGAGGTCTTAGCATTTCCACAATTATGACTATAAATATAAAGATTAAGTCCCTTCTGAATTTCATCTTTGATATTAGTCTTAATTTCAGCCAGTCGTTTAAAGGCATTTATATCACAAGCTTCTGGATAGAGCTCAATAGGCTTATATAAACTTTCTGGAATACCAGAATATTTTAAAAGGTGTATCATTTCATAGAACTGAATACATACATCAGTACATAAATCAGTATCTACCCGTGAGCACACATTTTTATACCAGCAGTCTTTGTGGTCTATCACTGTATTAAATTAACCCACCCTTCTAAAAATTAAACTTCTCAAAATTATATTTAGCAAAAACTAAAATTTAATTGGATTGCCATTTTCATCTACAGCTAAATCAAAATTACAATTTTTACCCCGCTCATCGACGTCACCTTGTGATTTTTCTACATTAGGTTCACCAAACTGATTATAACCGATAGTAGTATGTTGCTGTAGTTCATAATCTGAAATTTTATAAAAGTCAAACCAACCGCCAGCAATAGCCTTTTCAACCATAAGTGTCATACCAGTTTTCCTATTAGCTGGTGGATACTGTAAACCGTATTCTTCAAGATGCTTTAAACATAATTCCCATTGATTATAAGATATTGCACTAATTTTCTCTTGTAAATATTTATATAGTAATTCTAGCAGGTCTTTATCTGCAAAACGTTCTGTAGCCATTGAGTAGAACTGCTGAAATTTATTTTTACTCTTTATAGCTGGCTTAGATTTTGTAGCTAATTTTTTAAACTGTTTAATATTATCTATCTTAAGTTTATCTTTTGAAGAAATACCAAAAATAGATGAAAGTAAGTCATCATTTAATTTTATATAACATTTTACCGGAACACCTTCATACTTAGTAGTTAAAGCATGTCTATCAGATAAATCATTTAGTGCTAATAGCTGCTGGTCTTTAGTGTAGCCTGTTTGATGTTCTACTATAGTATAGTCATACTCAAAATAGTTGTCATTATAAAGCTTTTGAGTATATTGACTTTGCATAAGCGCTCCAAGTAATATACCATCAAAAGCACCAAATTCTTTTACTAGTTCTGGGCTAAACAGTTGTCCAGAGGTTTTAAACCTAGAATAAATCTCACTCAGTATCAAATTAATCACCTCTAAAATTATATTTAGTTTATAAAATAAAAATAAGCCCCACAAATGGTGGGGCTTATTTAAAATATAATAATTATTTTTCATATTTAATGAAAATAGTACCAGATTTATTTCCAGTGCCATATTTTAAATCAGTAATATCAGCAACTGTATGCTCATGCGATGCGTTAGCAAATGCACTCGAGTCTTTACCATCAAGTTTATCCGCATTAGCAGCTTTATCCACAACTATCTTCTCTTTTATAGCTTTATAAGTAGCACTAGTAGTATCTGCTATTAAGGCAGCTATTAGCGTATCTAAACCAGCTTTATTTATTTCAATAGAAAGTGTATCATCAGCTGTATTTAATTTAAGTGTAATACTATTACTTGATTTTAAATTTATATTGTCGGCCATTTAAATATTAGTCCTTTCTATTAAAATTTATAAATAAAGTGTGCCTATACTTATATCGTCGACTTTAGATATAGTATAAGTTTTATTATTTGTCTTATGAACTATTTTATAAGGCTCTATAGGTCCGGTTAAGTTATAAACAGCTTTTACAATTTCTCTAAATGGCGATGCAGTAGGTTTATTTAAGTCTAAATAATTATCTTTTATTAGATTATCTAAACCGTTTGCCAATTTGGGCATAGAATCATCAGCCATTATATAATTACCGTCAGCAATAGCAGTTCTATGCTGAGGCATAATAATCAAAGAAGCTGAATTTTGGTTTATGTTATCGATTAAATTAGATAAACCATTTAAAGCCGTACTTAAAGAACTCTTACTATTTAAAATATAATTACCTTGTGCTATAGAAGGAATATTAACTGTAATATATTGGGATAAAATACTACGAGCAAGGTTTAAAGTTCTTTCTGCCTTTATAGCGGTCATCTCTGTGCCTTGGTCATTTTTAGATATTACATCAGAAAGTTCATCATAGATTGTATAATTGATTTTATATTTTTTTTCAAAAATATTTGTGTAAGAACCTGACAATTCTTGATGAGAAACTGTCAGAGTATAAGTAATTACATTAGAGTTCGGCAATGTACTATATTGAGTTATATCACATTCTGGACGTATCCAGTAGGCACCCGATAAAATAGTTTTATCAAAAGCAGAACCAATCTTCATAGTTGGCCCTTTATCAGGAGTAATCGTAACTTTTATCGCAGATGCATTATCATTTTTGATGTTTATTTGAATCGGATATGTTGAATAATATATATCCCACTTTGAACCGTTTTTCCTAGCAATCGCTGGAAGGTTTATAGTAGGAATACCCTCAGTAGTTATGCCTAAAGGATAATTTAGCTCAGCAGACGGTGGCGCTTTTAGTGTAATATTAAAAGACTTTGTTACCATAGTATCACATGAAAGGCATGCAATTAGCGTATCTATTACATTTTGTTTTTCATTACCGTATGAATACAATAAGGTAGTGGCCTTAGATTCCACAGAGTCTTGTTTATTTAAATCAGTAGTATTAGAAAAACTTAATACCGTATTTGCTTTCAAAGAATAGTTAACTTTAAGACCATATAAAGACTCATTTATTATTGAAATCTTATCAGAACTGTCTGCAAAAAGAGTGTCAGTAAACATAGTAGTTGAGCTTAACGCTATCTGTAATACGTCAAGGTCCCAATGCTCAAAGTTCAGTTCAATAGAGCGTTTTACTCCGCCATTTTTGGTAGTAGCGGTAAGAACTACCCTTTTAGTATCTGTATCAGCATCAGTTCTGCTTTCTGCAGTAATAATAGAACCTAATAACTTAGCATATTCAGTATCACCTATAGAATAACTTACTCCACCAGCGTTAGCAGAGTATGTACAACTTATTTGTGAGGTTTCTGTAGGTCTTAAAGTATCTTTTGAAACTGTAAGTGTATCTATAGTGGGTGCACTTGCATTCACTTCAATTTTTGCAGTTTCTGTTCTACCAGAGACATTACGGCTTGTTGCAGTAACAATAATCTCTGTTGTTAATGCTTTATTATCATATTTTATTGATTTTATGTCTAATGTATTTCCATTACGAGTAATGGTAAACTTATCGGAATTAGTATAAGTAAAATCCCAAGTAGGTGCTTCAAGTGTTTTATTTGGGTCGTCTTTAGTATCAAACCCTACAGTTACTGTAATAGTTTTAGTATCGCCCTGAGGTATACTAATAGACTTAGTACTGACGCTTAAACTAATTCCGGTTTCACTCGGCGTTGGCGAGGGTGACGCTGGATTCTCAACTGGAGGCGTTTCAACTTTTGCGTCTTCAACTTGACCCTCTGCCCAAATGTATGCATAGTGTTTTTTCCAGTTAGTATTATCATTAGCGTTACCGCTTCTATACCAGGTAACTGTTTTATCGGTATTAGAATCTTGAGTATAAAAGATATTTTTAACATTACTTGTTAAACGCCTCAAAGCCATATTAAAATATGAACCAGAAGGAATTGAAGTACCTAAAAAACCAATACAAAAGTACTCGTCGGCTTTTACTTCAATTGACTTATCACCAAGAACAACAGTAACTGGTTTATTAATATCAATTTTATCGCTTTTGGGAAGACTTCCACTAATATTAGTAGTATATTTACTTTCAACTTTTATAGAAGCTAAGTCTTTTTCATAACTATTGCCTAAGGGTTTACACATTACTTTAGCTTCTACGTCAGATTGTCTACTACCGATATAACCCTTAACTGTAGTTATTTTTATAGTAGTTTTCTCTGTGTTTTTAAAAACAGCTAACCAACCGGCGGAGGTAAAGGAGCGTCCGTAAAACATAGCAGTACCCGCTTTACTCATATTCCCAGAGTAAGCAGTAGTAAACCAGCCAGTACCAGCAGAATCAGACCAATCAATCGGTCTAAAAGTCTTTGTATTAGCCATATGAAGCTCCTCTCTCTCTAATTAGTTAGTTTATTTATAATTAATTACATCCAAACAGCGCCAAAAACTTTATTACCGGTAATTTCATTTCCTTTAATATTATTTGAAGTCTCGATTTTACCAGTAGTAGTTATCTCACCTGTAGAAGAATCTAAATCTAATTTGGTTGTATCTACTTTAAAAGTATTTTTTACAGTTAAACTATTTGAAACTGTTGCGCTTTTTACCTTTAAATTGTCTGTATCAAAATTAATAGTATATAAATTGCCACTAGATACTTTTAATTCGGGACCATTTCCACCAAAACGTAATACACCATTAGAATTTATCTGTAAACTACTATTTGCACGAATAATTCCGTCAGCATCAATAGTATCTGTAACAACTAGGCTACATTTTGTATTAGCACTTCTATTGCCTATATAAACATCCTGATTAAAATTAATCGAGGTATCAAAGCATTCAATGCCATCATTAAATAAAGTCAGAGAATCTAAACCTATAGGCTCGCCAGTGTCTGGACTAACTTGTAAACGACATTTAAATATATAGCCCTTAGTAACCTCAGAAGCATTGTTAGTCTGTTCGTTATAATTTATAAATCGTAAATAGCCATTTACATAATTTTGACCTACACCCTGCTCAAAGTCTGAAATGCCTAAATCAAGTCTATATGGTGCAATGCCTTTTATAAAATTATGCTCAGCGGAATCAGGATTTGAGTCAAATCCGCTATTTCTAATAACAGTACCTATTTTAAAACTACCATTATCAATCATAAGTGAAAATAAACGATTAATTTTATCATACATATTTTCGCCTAAATTATCTGTATCGGTACCTAATTTGTCTAAATTTATACAAGCAGTCTTGTAACGATTGCCTTCATAAGTACAAGAGTATTCAAACCTGTATTCAGATGAGGCGTCTTGAAGTATATAGACAGGAGTTTTCTTTACATGAATAGTGCCGAGCACTATACCAGCGTCAAGTAAACCATGGTCTTGCATATTTTTATTTAAAAGACCAAACTCTGTATAAGCATATTGGGTTGTATCGCCATCTAAATCAGTTTCAGTTACATATTTAATTGGAGTAGTGTCTTCACAAATAGTTATCTGTGCTGAAGATACTAATTGATTAGTTGTCCAATTTAAACCAAGTACAACATTAAAATCTTGGTAAGCAGTAGCTATCTTATATAAAGTACAAGTACCGGCTAATTCAATGTACTTGGCCTTATTTATATCATCATAACTGGTAATATCTTTACCTTCGGCATTAATAAAAGTAGCCTTTATAGGACTCTTATTTTTATCAGTGGAGTCTTTGTAAAAATATTTACCGTCTGCATATATTCTATAGCTATTTACTTTTTGACCATTCTCGTCTTCAGTGTAAATAGTAACAATATCACTGCTTAAAGTCCAGGTACCATTAATTTTTATATAATAAATATAGGTATCTTCTAAATCTGGGCCCGCTTTTACACGAACACTGGTGCCATCTACATAAGTATTATTCACTACATAGTCTGTATCAAAGTCAGCATTACCGCTATTTATTGAGCCGTCAGTTGAAATAAGGTCTGCTAGTGTATCATAATGCGTCTTAGCAACTGGCTGTGTAGGTGCTAAATCTATAGGTAATAATGGAGTAAACCCAGCTTCTGTATCCATGAGTTTACTAATATCTAGCGCAGTATTATTTATTGGCGTGTAATCATATAAACGTGTATAATAACCATTGCAATTACCTTCACCAGGACCTACTGTAAGGTCAAAAAGTTCACAATATTTATTATCAAAATTTATACGATACCAGTTAGCATTATCATAATAAGTTTCAAGAGTAGGCCTTTGACCATTAATAACTTTATTATAATAAAGTATAAAATCTTCATCACGCTTTGCAGCAGATTTATTAAACAAACAAGTCATTAGATTACGAATATTGTACTCAGACTCTACAGCGCCGCCTCTAAGAGAAGCTGCCATAGGATATACATAGTATTGAGATTCATCTGTAATATTAGTTATTGCATTAGTATATCCGCTCATCTAATAATCAACCTTTCTGTTCTATAGGATTATAAATATTATTAAATAAAATTGCGCTAGCTTCTTGACGAGATTCTGTACCATCTTCGGCTTTTACAATTTTATATATATTTTTAGTAAGCTGTCGCTGATTAGTTTTTACATCTGTAGTAATAGCAATTTCAATTTGATACTCAGTAGTATCATAAAGTATTGGGGTAGTATCTATTTGGCTGGCTCCGTTTTCTTTTAAATTTTGAGCTACACGATAGATATAATAAAGATTTCCTACACCAGAGGTATAAAGTTCAGAAATAGAACCTAAATCGTAAACCATATGTAAGTCAGGTGTAATTTCAATTTGGTAAGTACCATCTTCCTTAAAGCCTACTGCATAAGTTCCATTTGCCTGCGGGTTAATCCCAAATAGATAATAAATATCATTAAATTCTGCAATAGCACTGTCAGTACCGGTAATAACTTGTGTCTTTAAGCCAACAGAGCTTTTTTTCTGTGAATCAGATATATTTTCTGCGGTATAATCAGTAACATCCCAAATTTTATAACCATAATGTACTGGTGCTAAACCAGCTGGTGCATCTTTTAAGGTTTGAGAGCAACTTATATTAGTATCAAGTAAGAACTCATCAATAAAGTAAGTAAATGGACCATTACTATATGTGTCTGGATTAGTTACTTCTATATCAAGTGTATAACCAGTTATAGTTGTAACTGTATCAATAGTAATCTTATTTTCTGTAATACTTTTAATAGTTCCAGTAAGTGTACCTGTAAGACAGCTAAAGTCAGTAGTAAAACCAGAATAAAGTCCTTCAGTGGAATCAACAGTTAAAAGGACGTGTCCCTCTTTAATACGAGTTACATCAACAGACTGTATTGTATAACTTGCTTTTGGAGTTGGTGCGACTTCTTCTTCAATAATATTACCGTCTTCATCAACTTCAGTAATTTCATCCCACAATAAGGTGGTTTGCTCTTCTTGTGTAATATATTTTAACGTACTGGATTCTTCACCAGTGCCTTCCTCTGCAGTTTCAATATCATCCACGTATAAAGAATCGTCTAAAGCATAAACACCTATCTGCCAAGTAATAAGTACATAATCACCCTCAGTAATCTGCATGGGTGTATCTGGGTCCAAAAGTACTCTAGCTAGTAATTTAGAATTTTTATTATTAAAATCACCGCTAAATAAGCCTAGTTCAGAAATATAATATGTACGTAATAAACCTTCTGAAGTGAACGGTAGTTCCGCCGTTGACCCATCGGCACGAATAAAATCAAAGTTAACTGGGTCGTATGTTATAGTTAATCCAGCAGAAAATACAAATTCTTCCGGAATTAGTGTCATTCTACCTGTAGTAAAATCAACACTTAAAACAGGAATTTTAGTAGCTACCTGTTCATTAGATTTCGTAGTAGTTAATTCTTCATAGTATATAATTCCAGTAGCTAAAGTTTGAGTTGATTCATTAGCCTCTGTAGTATTTAAGTAAACCCAACCAGCTGTACGGGGTGTTACGGATTTTATACGTTGATTTATATTTTTACCTGGATATAAACTTTCTGATAAGTAAAATTCCGCACCTTTAGTATAAACCGTTTCACTAGCTGCTATTGAATAGGTTTGAGTTTCAGCAGCATCTTCAAAATGGTAAGCAGTAGACAAAATAAGTGCCGCTGCTTGACTTAATGAAGCGTTACTACGTACACTTTTAGTAACTTGTGCACGGCATGGTTTAGCCATAGGTAAGATTTCATCTATTAATGCCGTATCTGCATAAGAGGGCGCGTACCCAGTTGCATTTGTTACTTTGATGGCACTTCTGTCATCATTATAACCAACGCCTGCTACACCCATACCCATATAAGCAGGTATATATTGGTCTGCTACGTTGAAGTCGTTTCCAATATTAGGAATTAAACCAGATATATAGGACTCTGTAAATTCTCCTCTAAGGAACTTTACAACACCCTCTGTTAAATTGGCCGTAGCCATATTATGCTTATCGATGTTCTGTTTTATTTTACGATTAGGACCAACAACCTTAGCATTTACGTTAGTCTCTACTCTAAATGGATAACCATTTAAAGACTTACCATGCATAATTTACTCAGCCACCTTCAAAATAAACTTATATAAATTATTGTACAAACCATATTAGTTACTATAAAAAGAAAGCCTGCAATTTATGCAGGCTTTTATATTTTGAATAGCTTAAACACTAGTGTGCCAACTACCCTCTTTGTCTTTTACAAAAACTTCTTCAGCCTCAACCCAATCAGGATTGCTTGCTGTTCCTTTATTTATATATGCTATACCTTCATGCCAAGTACCATCATTTACATGAGTAACTGCTGAATTTTCAATAAGAGTTTCAACTGAAGTTATTTCATTACTCCAAAGTACAGTACCTGCACCATTAACAGTTCCTGCCCAAACAGATACCTTAACTTTATTACCTGGAACAAAGCCAAAATCATTTGGATTAAATGAGTATTTAGAATTCGCTAAATCGTCAATATCTTTTATTGCAATAGAATTTTTAAAAATGCGAATAAAATATTTTTGAACGGGACTATTATCATTGCCAGCAGTAGCATCAGACCAGTCATAAGTCCAAGTCGTTCTATTTGTTAATCGACCGTTTTTTAAACTATTAGAAGTTAATGCTGGTTTGCCTGATAAGCTAGGAGCAACATACCGCTTAATTACCTTAGAAGTAGTATCTGATGTATTTGAACCATGGGTTGCGGTTGTAACTGCTTTAGCGTATACTGTTCTAGATGCGGCTGTACCAGCTAAGCTAATAGCAGTATTATTACTTGCTGATTTATCATAAGTAGCAGAATCATAACTATAGGTAATAGTGGGTCCGCTTGCAGTGTTATTGGTACCGTCAGAACCTTTAGTACCTTTAATAGTAAAAGTGTTATTACCATTGTCTGTTATAGAAACTGAAGTGCTGCCTATAGCTGTATACCAAGTTCTTGTCACGTTGCCGGAAGTTGTTTGCCAACGTGAACTGTCGCCTCGAGCATCTTGCATAGTACATATTTTTAAACTTATAGGGACAGTATCTGCATCACCGATAGATAGGGTTCCTGAATAAGTACTACCATTATAAGTTGGAAAATTATTCCACTTATCGCTATTTGTATTATACCTCCAGTAGTTATTTAAAATGCCAGTTCCATTAATTGCTAAATATAAAGAAAGCGCCGGTTTTTCAGCATGGCCACCATCTACAGTAGTTGCCATAGTTATTTTATATGATAAAGTAGTACCGGAAGTTGTAACCTCTAGAGTAGCTCTGGCCCAACCGTTAGAACCTTCAGTAGTTTTGCCAGTATCTTCAACTGTAAAT
>JAEIGA010007756.1_pt1 | contig 16281 bp, 20 predicted proteins | sample 9270691 | NCBI WGS metagenome assembly JAEIGA01 (sample SAMN17057246, study PRJNA624740) | gut metagenome | biome: biome; isolation source: fecal sample | host: Bos grunniens | place: China: Xizang | collected 2019
ACCTCCGATACTGTTCATAAAAGATACAGTTCATAATTTATAATTAAGGCATAAGCCTAATTATTCTTTTCATATATAACACGAAGTCCCTCTAAAAGAAGGTTTTCATTATATATTATATTGGTTTTACAATGTTCGATTATATCCCTTGAAAGACCGCCCGTTGCAACAACTGTTGGGCTTTCCCCTAGTTCTTCTTCAATTTTTTCAAGAAGCCCGTCTATCATAGCGGCCGTGCCGAAAACTAACCCCGACTGCATACATTCGATAGTGTTTGTTCCAATAACCGAGGTTGGAGCTTCAATCGGAATTGAAGTTAACTGAGCAGTATTTTCAGCAAGAGCTTTAAGGGTTAACCTAACTCCTGCCGCAATAGCACCGCCTAAAAAGGTTCCGTTTTTATCAAGAACGCTTATGGTTGAAGCCGTTCCCATATCGATTATAACACAGGGCATAGTATAAGCATCAATAGCTCCAACAGCACCTGCAACCAAATCGGCTCCAAGCTGAGCAGGATTATCAATTTTAATATTAAGTCCGGTTTTAACACCGGGGCCTAGCATCAAGGGCACTATATGGCAAAGCTTTGAAACCGCACCTGCTACTGTTTTGCCAACCATAGGCACAACCGAGGATATAATAGAATCCTCAATATCCTCACTTTCAAGTCCGTAAAGAGAAAGAAGATTTTTAATTTCAACTGCATATTGGTCATCGGTTTTTTTAGGCTCGGTTGCAAGACGGGCGGTAAATCTTAAAATATTACCGTCATAAGCACCTAAAGTTATGTTTGTATTACCAATATCTATCGCTAAAAGCATTTTACTTCCCCTTTCAATTTGCTATATATATTATATAACAATTCCAATAAAAATCAATAATTTTATTGACAAGGGGGAAAAAAGTTGTTATAATACCATTTGCTAAATGGGAAAGTATGTTTTCATTAGCTCCTTGCTTCGTGAGAAACGAAGCCAATAGTCCAAAGGGAGGTGCAAAGTAAATGACCAATAAGTATGAGGCCGGCGTTATTTTCTCTGTTGCAAACGGCGAAGAGGCTACTGCAGCTTTAAAAGAGAAGATTAATGACCTTATCGCAAAAAACGGTAGCATTGAAAGCGTTGATGATTGGGGCAAGCGCAGACTTGCTTATCTCATCAATGACGAGGCTGAGGGTTACTATGTTTTCTTCAATTTTGAAAGCGAGCCCGAATTCCCCGCTGAGCTTGAGCGTATCGTAAAGATTACTGACGGCGTTTTGCGCGTTATGGTAATCAAGAAGTAATGGAGGAAAAAAGATGTTTAACCTAGTAGTTTTAACAGGTCGCCTTACAGCTGACCCCGAACTCAAAACCACTTCTAACGGCATCCCGGTAACGACCTTCTCCATTGCAGTTGACCGCCGTTACCGTTCCGGAGAGGAGCGTCAAACCGATTTTATAACCATCGTTGCTTGGCGTCAATCTGCGGAATTTATCACAAAATACTTTAATAAAGGTAATCTTATCGGTATCGAAGGCTCTATCCAAACCCGTAGATATCAAGATAAGAACGGCAACAACCGCACTGCATTCGAGGTTGTTGCAAGCAATGTTCAGTTTGTTGAATCAAAGAGGGATTCTGCAGGCTCTGATGCCGCTCCCGCTTCCTTCAGCAATGCTGATGTAAACGATTTCACCGATTTAGGTGATGCAACGGATGATGATTTACCGTTCTAATTTTAACTAAGGAGGGCTTTTAAATGGAAAACGAGAGAAACGATAGACCGATGCATAAGAAATCTCGCAAAAAGGTTTGCCATTTCTGCGTTGATCGTGTTGAAAGCATTGATTATAAGGATGTTGCCCGTCTTCGCAAGTTCATTTCTGAGCGTGCTAAGATTCTTCCCCGCCGTGCAACCGGCACCTGCGCTGCTCATCAGCGTGCTTTGACCACCGCTATTAAGCGTGCTCGTCAAATGGCATTACTTCCTTATGTAAACGATTAATAAAAATTAAAACTGCTTAAGATTTTCTTAAGCAGTTTTTTTATTTGTAAAAACATTGACTCCCCAAACACCGAGGATGATAATAAGGCAAAGTAAGTATTCAACAAAAGTGAACTTTTCTTTTAGGAAAACAACCCCTGCCATAACCGTTACAACGGTTATTATATTTGAAAATGAGGAGGACTGAACCGCACTTATTTTCGAGGTTGAATAGTTATAAAGAAGAAATGCCAAAACCGAGGAAGCAATCGATAAATAAAGGATTGCGGCAATAAATTTTATGTTTGAAACAGCTCTTAAAAGCTCGGGTATGTATTCCCCCTTGAGAGAAACAAAGCCCAAAATATTAAAGCCGATAAAACCTATTAAAAACATAGCATAAGTTCTTTCAAATGGGTTGAAATTTTCCGATTCAGAACGGCTTAAAAGATTGAAAACCGCAGCGCAAGCAACTGCTAAAACCAGCATTATTATACCCCAAAAATAATTTTTTGAATTATCATTTGAAATAACGCTTATAGCGGCAACCGAAGCTATCGAAAGAAGGGTGCATATAACCTGAATTGCCGTTGGTTTTTCTTTAAGAAAAAATACTGCCAAAAGCATAACCGCAACAGGAACCAATGAAATTATAACTCCCGATAGAGCCGAGGATACAAGTGAAAGCCCATAAAGCTCGAAAATAAAATATAAAAGCGGTTGGCAAATCGCCATAAGAAAAATTCTTTTTTTAGGTTTCCCTTTAAGGCTTATCTTTATTTTTCCCGTTAAAAGCAAAAGATTAAGAAAAATAAAAGCAAAGGTAAACCTAACCGCTAAAATTACCAATGGCTGACTAACGCTTAAAGCCAATTTTGAAAATATAAAACTAAAACCGAAAATCATATTGGCAACAAGGGCTGCCATCATTCCGCCAAACTCTTCTTTTTTAACCATATCAAAGCTCCAAACTTCTAATTTACGCAAAATAATTTATCAGTTTTTTTCTCTTTTGTCAACTTCATCCATTAAAAATATACCTGTTAAAATTTTTTGTAATAAATTTGTAACTTTTTTCGGTTTTCCCCTTGAAAAAAAATTAGTTTTCGTATACAATAGGTATATATATTATTTTAAATTATTATATTAAATATTTTGAGGAAGTGGAATACCATGTCAAACCGTTTATTTCAAGGTGTTATTCACCAAATGAAAGATTCTATTGACCGCACCTTCGGTGTTATCGATGAAAACTTCACTATCATCGCCTGCAGCGAGCTTAGCAAGATTGGCGAAACAGTTGAAGCTTTTCAGATTCCCTCAGGAGAAACTTTAGTTTTAAACTCGGTAACCTATAAAGATTTAGGCTCAGCTCAGGGTCCTCAGTATTTCATATTTGTTGAAGGCGATGATATTTTCGCTTCTAAATATGTTTCTATATTAGCTGTTGCCTTTGCTAATATCAAATTTTATTATGATGATAAGTATGACCGTGCAAGCTTCATTAAGAATATCATTCTTGATAACATTCTCCCCGGTGATATTTATCTTAAAGCCCGTGAGCTTTATTTTAACTACGATGTTATGAGAACGGTTATTTTAATTCGTTCTGTTAGAGAGACCGATGTTTCGGTTTATGATATTCTTCAAAATCTCTTCCCCGATAAATCAAAGGATTTTGTTATCAGCATAAACGAAACCGATATTGCTCTTGTTAAAGAAACAAAACCGGGTATTGACCCCAAAACTATCGAAAAATTGGCAACAACCATTGCCGATACTCTCTCGGGTGAATTTTATGTCCAGGCTGTTATCGGCATCGGAGCTACTGTTGATAATCTTAAGGACCTTGCTCGTTCCTTCAAGGAAGCTCAGGCAGCCTTAGAGGTTGGAAAGGTTTTCGATACCGATAAAACTATTGTTTCTTATGATAACCTTGGTATTGCAAGACTTATTTATCAGTTGCCAACAACCCTTTGCGAAACCTTCTTAAAGGAAGTTTTCAAAATGGGCTCTATTGAAAGCCTTGATGGTGAAACTCTTTTCACCATTCAGCGTTTCTTTGAAAACAACCTCAATGTTTCAGAAACCTCAAGAAAGCTCTTTATCCATAGAAACACCTTAGTTTACAGGCTTGAGAAAATCAAGAAAATAACAGGTCTTGACCTTAGAGAGTTTGACCACGCAATCATCTTCAAGATTGCCCTTATGGTTAACAAATATTTAAAGAGCAACCCCATTAAATACTAATTAAAGGATTGAACTAACTCAGATGGAGCAATTTTTAAACCAAAATATCGCCTTCAAAGAAGAGAAGCCGATTATTGAGTTTCGTGGTGTTTCCAAAACCTATCCCGGAGGCACCCATGCGCTTGACGATGTTAACATCAAGATTAACAACGGCGAGTTCGTATTTATCGTAGGTTCTTCGGGAGCAGGTAAAAGCACCTTTATGAAGCTCATTATGCGTGAAGAAAAAACCAATATCGGCAAAATTACCGTTAACGGATTCGACCTTACCTCTATGAAGCGCAAACAGGTTCCTATGCTTAGAAGAACTATGGGTATAGTTTTTCAGGACTTCCGCTTAATACCAACTATGAATGTTTTTGATAATGTTGCCTTTGCTATGCATGTGGTTGGAGCTTCGGGCAAGGATGTTCGCCGAGAGGTTACAAAGGCTTTAAGCAAGGTAGGTCTTGGCCATAAGGCTCGCTCGATGCCCAATCAGCTTTCGGGCGGTGAGCAGCAGCGTGTAGGTCTTGCTCGTGCCCTTGTTAACTCTCCTGACCTTATCATTGCGGACGAGCCAACAGGTAACGTTGACCCAAATATGTCCTATGAGATAGTTTCTTTGCTTACCGAGATTAATAAAAAAGGAACAACCATTCTTATGGTTACCCATGACCATAACCTAGTTCGTGATTTCCATCATAGAGTTATAATGCTTGATGGCGGAAAGATTGTTGCGGATAACGCCGGAGGTGATTTGGCATGAAGTTAGCAAGTATTAAATACCTCACAGGCGAAGGCTTTAAAAGTGTTTGGGCTAACCGCCTCATGTCATTAGCATCAACAGGTGTTCTTGTTGCTTGTATGGTTATTATAGGTCTTGCCATTTTAATTGCAGAAAATGTTAATATGGCAGTTGGCAACCTTGAAAAGCAAAACGTTGTTATGGCTTATATGAAGGATTATACCTGGGCTTTATATGATGAAGATAGACCTGAAAATACCTCAAGTGAAGAAACAACAGAACAAGCCGATAAAAATGGCATAAAAGAAAGCGATTATATAATTCATAACGAAAAGGAAGCCAAGGCTCTTTGCGATGAAATTGCAAAGCTTCCAAATGTTGCCGAGGTTACTTATGTTTCGGGCGAAGAGGGTCTTGAAAGCACCAAAAATATTTTGCCCGATGGCCAAGAAGAATATTTCACCTTCCTTGAAGAAGAGTATGGCAATCCCCTCTCGGGTGCAGCCAAGGTTACTATGACCGATATGGCTCTCTTTAATGAAACGGTTGAGCAAATCAAGAAAATTGAGGGTGTTAGCTCTATTCAGTCACAGGGCGACCTTGCCGATACCCTTAACGCCTTAAAGAAAGGCATTGGCGTTGCAGGAATATTCATCATTTCCATTCTTGTTATCATTTCATTAGTTATAGTTTCTAATACCATTCGTGTTACAATGTATAACAGAAAGCTTGAAATAAGCATTATGAAGGCAGTTGGAGCTACCGATGCCTTTGTTCGTATCCCCTTTGTTGTTGAGGGTATGCTTATAGGCATCATATCCGCCCTTATTTCTGAGGGTCTTCTCTATTTCTGTTATCGTGTTGCAACCGAAACTATTATCTCAACCCTCGGAACTACCGATATAGTTAAATATAGCGAGATGGCGTTACCTCTTCTCTTGGTATTCCTTGCCATTGGTATTCTTGCGGGTGTTATCGGAAGCGTTATTATGATTGGCAAATACCTCAAAAAAGAGGGAAGCGAATTTGCAGCAATCTAATTTTATAAACTCTAATCTCAAGGAGAAAACAATGAAATCAGTTTTAAAACGGATAACCTGTGTAACACTTTGTTTGGTTATAACAATTTGCGCCGTTAATATTCTTTCCTTTGTTTCCTTCGCTGCCACAAAGGAAGAAACTCAGCTCAAAAATGATATAGCCAGCCTTAAAGCTCAGGCTGCTGAAATTCAAAAGGATATTGATAGACTCAAGGCTCAAAAGGCAGACCAGGGAGTTATTCTAAAAGCGGCTCAAAGAAAGGTTGCAAATACTCAGGCTCAAATTACCCGTTGCAATAACGAAATCAATAGTATTAACAGTAAAATCGCCGAAAATAAGGCTCAAATAGATAAAAACAATGAGAAAATTGAAGATAGTAAATTAGCTTTTAAAAAGCGTCTTAGAGCTATCTATATGAGTAACTCCAGCGGCAGCACCCTTCAGATTCTTCTTGGTGCTGAAAACTTTGCCGAATATCTTCAGTTAGCTCAGTTAACCTCTTCGGTAGCATCTCGTGATAAGGCTATGATGGAAGACTTGGCTGCCGAAATCAAGGCTCTTGAAGAGAAAAATAAAGAAAACGAGAAGCTTATTGAAAGTCAGGTTGAAATCAGAGCTTCTATTCAGTCTCAGATGGACCAGTTAAAAGCTGAAGAAGCCGAGGTTGCCGCAATTTATAACGGAATTGCATCAGAACAAAAGGATGCAGAGAAGGATAAAGCGGATATTAATAGACAAATTAAGGATAAGCAAGACGCCCTTGATAGTATCGCAAACGGCGGCGGTCAGTATAGCGGAAAGATTAACCCGAACACCGGATTTATGTGGCCCGTTCCGGGACATTATAATGTAACTTCAGGTTGGGGTTACCGTTGGGGTTCTCTCCATAAAGGTCTTGATATTAGTGATGGTAGGATTTACCGTGCCCCAATAGTTGCTATTGCTGACGGCACTATTTATGAAACCTATAATTCTTGCGGTCATAAGAGCAAATCCCCCGATTGCCGCTGCGGAAGCGGTTGGGGTAACCATATTGCCATTAACCACGGAAAGATGTCCAAGATTGATGGCGCTGTTTATAAGGCAATGTATGCTCATATGGATAGTATCGCTGCAGGTATGTATGTTGGCAAAGAGGTTAAACAGGGCCAGATTATCGGCTATGTTGGAACAACGGGTTGGTCAACAGGTTACCACTTGCATTTCGGACTTTATAGAAATGATATATGGGTTAACCCCGCTAACTATCTATGATAAAATCAAAAGCTTATAGAATTATTATGGCGGCTTTGCTTGTTTTATGGTGCGTTTTAATTTTCGCCCTATCGGCAGAGCCTGCAAATAAATCAAGTAATACAAGCGGAGAACTCACCCGTGCGGTTTTTAGTATTTTCTATCCCGATTTTAATGAAATGGGAGTTGAAGCCCAAAACGCAATTATCAGCGAGGCTTCCTTTATAATAAGAAAAACTGCTCACCTGTCGTTGTATTTAATTTTAGGCGTGTTATCCTTTTTAAATATCGCAGCATATAATATTCCATTTGCTTTAAAACCTGTTTTAAGCTTAGGTTTTAGCTCAGCTTATTCGATTAGTGATGAAATTCATCAGCGATTTGTTCCGGGGAGAAGCTGCGAATTAAGGGATGTTTTAATTGATATTTCAGGGGCAATAATTGGAATTGCTTTGGTTTTTATTATATTTTCAATTAAGAAAGGCGGAAGAAATATGAGAAAAAAAGAGCTTTTAAAGCTTAATGAACAGCTCTTTGAAAAAGCAGAAAATGCTATACGTGCTGCTGAAGAGCTAAAAAGAGAAAACTCTTCCCTGCTTTCAAAAATAGAGGAGCTTGAAAAGAAATTATCGGGAGTTAAAGAGTCTCCAAAGCCATCCGCTCCTTTGCAAACTATTGAGAAAAAAATGATTTCCGAGGTAAAACTTAAGAATGAAACCGAATACGGCGCTTCTGTTATCGGCAAAATTGTTTTGAGCTCTACCTCCCATTGCAACGAGCTCACCTTAACAATGGGCTCTGCCGCAAAAGAGCTTATCAACCTGATTCTTGGCAGAACCGAGGTTGCAAAGGCTGAGATTTTAAAGATAACCTCATCCGACGCCCCGTTAGAAGATAAAAAAGCTATGATAGATAGCGAACTTATTTCGGCTGAAGATTATTTCAAGAGCGTTATGGCTCAAAAATAGTCGCTTAAAATCGTTATTTTTTTAACATTTTGCTATTGTTTTTTATGTCGAATTTTGGTATAATCAAAACATAGTGAAATTCTGAAAGGAGAACATATATGAACTATTCACATGAAGTAGAAAATATGTGTCCCTTAGCTAAGGGCACATATCACGGTCCTGCTCCAATTCCGGAGGAGGGTAAGTGGGTTCAGGTTAAGGAAGTTAAAGATGTTTCCGGCCTTACTCACGGTATCGGTTGGTGCGCTCCCCAACAGGGCACCTGCAAGCTCACCCTTAATGTTAAAGAGGGTGTTATTCAAGAGGCTTTGGTTGAAACCATCGGCTGTTCGGGTATGACCCATTCGGCTGCTATGGCTTCTGAGATTTTGGTTGGCAAAACCATTCTTGAAGCTCTTAATACCGACCTTGTTTGCGATGCTATCAACACTGCAATGCGTGAGCTTTTCTTGCAGATTGTTTACGGTAGAACTCAAACTGCTTTCTCTGAAGATGGTCTTCCGATTGGCGCAGGTCTTGAGGATTTAGGTAAGGGTCTTCGTTCTCAGTGCGGAACAACCTATGCAACACTTGCAAAGGGTCCCCGTTACCTTGAGCTCGCTGAAGGTTACATAACCAAAATCGCTGTTGATGAGAACGATACCATCATTGGTTACAAGTTCGTTCACCTAGGAAAAATGATGGATATGATTAAAAAGGGTATGGACGCTAATGAGGCTTTAGAGAAAGCCAGCGGCCAGTATGGACGTGTTGATGATGCTGCTAAGCTTATCGACCCCCGTGAAGAATAATAAGGAGGAAATGAACAATGGCATTATTTGAAAGTTATGATAGAAGAATAAATCAAATAAACGCAGAGCTCAAAAAGCACGGCATTTCTTCCATTGAAGAGGCTAAAGAAATCTGCGATAAAGCAGGTGTTGATGCTTATAACATCGTTAAGGGCATTCAGCCTATCTGCTTCGAGAACGCTGCTTGGGCTTATGTTGTTGGCTGTGCTATCGCTATTAAGGATGAGGTAAAGAGTGCTGCTGAGGCTGCTGAGAAAATCGGTGTTGGCCTTCAGTCCTTCTGCATCCCCGGTTCAGTTGCTGATGACCGCAAGGTTGGTCTTGGCCACGGTAACCTCGGCGCTATGCTTCTTAGAGAGGAAACCAAGTGCTTCGCATTCTTAGCAGGTCACGAGTCCTTCGCTGCTGCTGAAGGTGCTATCGGCCTCGCTCGTAGCGCTAACAAAGCTCGTAAAGAGCCCTTAAGAGTTGTTCTTAATGGTCTTGGCAAAGATGCTGCTAAGATTATTTCAAGAATCAACGGATTTACCTATGTTCAAACCAAGTTTGATTATTATACCGGCGAACTCGCAATTGTTGAGGAAACCGCTTATTCGAACGGCGAGCGCGCTAAGGTTCGTTGCTATGGTGCTGATGATGTTCGTGAGGGCGTTGCTATAATGCACAAAGAGGGTGTTGACGTTTCGATTACCGGTAACTCCACCAACCCCACCAGATTCCAGCATCCTGTTGCAGGCACCTATAAGAAAGAGTGCATTGAACAGGGCAAGAAATATTTCTCAGTAGCTTCGGGCGGCGGCACAGGAAGAACTCTCCACCCCGATAATATGGCTGCAGGCCCCGCTTCTTACGGTATGACCGATACAATGGGCCGTATGCACTCCGATGCTCAGTTTGCAGGTTCTTCTTCTGTTCCTGCTCACGTTGAAATGATGGGTCTTATCGGTGCAGGTAACAACCCAATGGTTGGTATGACTGTTGCTTGTGCAGTTGCAGTTAACGAAGCACTTAACAAATAATCTGCGATTATTTGTAATGAAATTTGCCTTGCGGCAAATGAAATTCACATAGTGAATTAAATGCTAACGCATGAAATGTGCCGTATCTTTCGATACGGCACATTGTTTTTGATAAACTATTGGGCAAATTTTATTTCATTCAACTTTAGTTGAATTTCATGATGAAATCATTTCATGCGCAACGCGCATTTCATAAAAAGGAGAAAGAATATGGCGGACAATCTTTTAGTAGAGCTATCTATTGAATTTGCGGTGAAAATTGTAAAAATGACTGACAAAATTCAAGGCAAGGGTGTTTTGAAAAATCAAATTCTTAAAAGTGGTACCAGTATAGGTGCTAATATTCATGAAGCAAACTATGCTCAAAGCAAAGCGGATTTTGTTTCAAAACTTCAAATTTCTCTAAAAGAATGTTATGAAACTGAATATTGGCTAAAACTTTTTTCAAAAACCGATATTATTGATAAAAATGTATATTCCGAACTACAAAATGACTGCGGTAAAATCAGACGAGTTTTAATTTCTTCTATAAATACAACAAAAGAGAAATACAATTTGTAGATATGAGCAGAACAACCATTTACAAATATCTTTCGCTATTGGAAAACTAAAAGAGAGCGGCACAAACCGCTCCCTAATTTTAATTTTTTTTTATTCTGTTAAAAACTATAATTACTGTATCTACAATCATAAGTAAACCTATTGCTATAATAACAATAATTAGCGGATTACTTTTGTAGGCATTGTAAAAATCAAATTGTAATATGTAATCAATCGCGTGTCGCATACCACAAAGTAAACATGAATATTCACCTGAATCACAAAAATATGTAAAAGGTAATGTACATTGCAAAACTCCTGCAAAAAGAATTACAAAGTATGAAATAATTCTTGAATTTTCAAAAATTTGCTTTTTTTCTTTTTTATCAATCATTTTTTAATGCAGATAAAAATTTACTTCCTGCTACGATTTGAAGTATTCCTGATACAGTTAAAACAAATCCTAAACCACAAGTAAAGGAAATTGTTCTTATACCTGCAAAGAAAAACAAGACAGTAATTAAGAATGCAAATATCATATAAATATATGCAAGTTTTCTTTTCGCAGAAACACTCTTGGTGAAATAAATTATCAAACCTAAAATAACAACAATAGCATCCAATGCACAAGAAATATACGCTATCGGAGCACCTGAAGTATCAAATGTTACTGTTGCGTTTGTTGTTGAATGTGTTATTCCATTCTGTGTGGTTTCAGTATTAACACCACCTGTTGCGGTTGATACACCATAAGCAATAAGTATTATTGAAATAATTAGTACAACAGAAGATATTATGTTTATTAAATGGGCAGAATATAATTTTTTGCTACTAATTTTTTCCACAGTATTAAATTCATTGACAATAAGTTCTTGAGCACAATTAGTGCAGAATTTACTGTCATCTTTGTTTTCAGTACCGCATTTTGGGCAATACATAAAAAATCCTTCTTTCTTTTTAGTGTTATCGGTGTTTTTAATATTTCCCTCCTTAAATTAAAAAAGTGTGTGCAACTCAAAGTCACACACACCGAAAAATGCGACTCCTAATTGCTACCACACAACATTTTCTACAAACAATAAAGTATGCGAAAATAGAGCCTGCATTTTTACCAAAAGATAAAAATACACACCTTATTGTTTGTAAATATTAAAATGTTATGTGGTATGTGTTTATTATAGCACTGCCGCAAACAAATATCAATAATTTAATTTATTCTTTGCAGTTAACGAAGCACTTAATAAGTAATTCGGAATTCGTAATGCGTAATTCATAATTAAAGGACTTGGGAAATTCCCAAGTCCTTATTTTTGTATAACGAAAAAGCCTTGAGGAAAATCCTCAAGGCTTTTTTATGTATTAACACTTTGTTTTTTGATGCCGAAGAGCATTCTTAAAATGCCGCCTAAGAATTTAGGACTTTTGATTAAAACCACTTTCATAACCTTACCTCCGTTATTTGCAGGCTGAAATTCCGAGCACTATAACCCATATAGCCAGCACAGCCACCAAAAATTTCGGAGGGCAAAAACAGCTTGCAAGAAGCCCCAACGCAAAGGTTAAAGCAAATAGTCCCTTTTTTGAACAACGGTTTCTTCTCATTAAGCTTCCCTCCCGATGACCTACATTAACAGTATATAGAGAAAAGCTTATTTTGGTTACTTTTTTCTTTTATTTGCTTCCCAAGGCTTTAAATCTTTCATTTCCTCAAAAAAAGCAAGATATGAACTATGCCTTGTTTCCTCAATTTTGCCACGCTCTACCGCCTCTAAAACAGCACAGCCTTTTTCCTTTGTATGAGTGCAGGAAGAAAACTTGCAATTTTCTTTAAACTCCTTGAAATCCTTAAAGCAGTTTTCTAAGTCTTCCTTTAATTCATAATCAAAGGCATCAAGCTCTAATGCTGAAAAGCCCGGTGTATCAGCAACAAAACCGCCAAAAGGAAGCTCATAAAGCTCGGTATGGCGAGTTGTATGTCGGCCTCTGCCTAATTTCTCGCTAACCTCTCCCGTTGATATAATCTCTTGACCTAAAATTCTATTAAGAATACTCGATTTGCCAACACCCGAATTACCTGTGAAAGCACTAACCGAGTCCTTAAGCTCTGCTTCAAGCTCACTAAAACCTTCGCCACTCTCTGCCGAAACGGTATAGGTTTTAAAGCCGGCATTTTCATAAATTCTTTGCCATTTTAGAAAGCTTCCCATATCGCATTTATTAAAAACGATAATCGGCTCTACCCCGTTATGCTCAGCTATAACGGTCATTTTATCAATAATCAGAGTATTAACCTTAGGAGAGGTATATGATGAAACGATAAAAAGCTTATCAATATTAGCAACAGGCGGTCTTGATAAGCAGTTTTTCCTATCATAAACCCTATCAACAATACCGCTATTTTCTCCCGTTAATTCTATTTCAACCCTATCGCCAACCAAAGGGGAAACTCCGCTTTTGCGAAAGTTTCCCCTTGCTTTGCATTCATAGGTTTTGCCGCTTACGGCTACATAATAGAATCCGGATAATGCTTTAACAATTATCCCCTTCATAATCAGCCGTTTGCCTCACCATTTGTTTCTTCGCTTGAAAGCTCCTCAGTGGGATAACTCTTATAGGTTGTAATCTTATTACTTTTACCCTCTTTATTATCAATATTGAACTCATAAAGTTGATAAAGCTCTTCACCTTGAGAAATTGCTACAGTAACCTTTAATTTTTCCGACTTAGTAACAACCTTTTCTATCTTATACTTACCGTGAACTGCAGCCGAGCTTATAGTATCTCCTTTATGAATCATCTTCGGACCTTCATAAAGCTCGATAGTATATTTGCCATCCTTGAGGTCGGAAGGTATATCAAACTCTATATCGAACTCATATCCCGAGCAAACATAAAGCTTAACTGTTGTGCCTTCAGGTAATTCCTCAGAGCTCTTTGCAGGTTCTTGAGCAAAAACATAACCAATCGGATAATATTTATTCTTGAAATAAATTGCCTTTTCAACTATTTCAGGAACAAATCCCTCATCCTTAAGTTCTTTTTCAGCGTCAGCCTTTTCAAGTCCCACAACATCAGGAACCCTTGCATTTTTAATGGGTTTTCCTGTGCTTATATAAACTGTAATCTCAGTGCCTTCAGCAACGGTTGTTGTTCTTGCAGGGTCGGTTTTAACAACCAAGCCTTTTTCGGTATCCTCATCGGCCATCTCAACAATCTTTGTTTTAAAGCCATTAGATTTAAGCTCGGTAACAGCAGCCGACTCGGTCTTACCCGAAACATCGGGAACCTTTCTTGTTGACTGTCCTTTGCTTACATAAAGGGTAATCTTAGCGCCTTTCTTAAGGTTTTCGCCCTTAGTTTCAGACTGCTGATAAACTATACCATAAGCAAAATCTTCTTTAAATTCCCATTTTTCTTCAAACTTGAAGTTATCCTTATATTCCTTGTTATCCTTAATAACACTGAGTTCCTTGCCAACAAAATCAGGGCACTTAATCTCATCGCCTGTTTTTCCAAACTGAGAAGCCACCCAAATACCCACAACGATAAGAGCTATAACAAACGCAGTTGCAACACCGGCTAAGATAGGAATAATATTATTCTTTTCCTTTGCCTCGGGCTCTTTTATTGTATCAACCTCTTCTTTAACACCAACTGCTCCTACGAACTTGGTTGGAGAATTATCAACAAAATAGGGGTATTCAAAGGTTAAAGACGGGTCCTTTCTGAACTGACCTAAATCACAAAGCATCTCTGCCGAGGACTGATATCTTCTCTCAGGAGTTTTTTGCATAGCATGCATAGTAATCTGCTCAAGACCCAAAGGAATAGAACCGTTAATCTCGGTTGGAAGCTGAGGGTCACGCTGGAGCTGCATAATAGCAACCGAAACAGCGCTCTCAGCCTGGAACGGCATTCTTCCTGTTAACATTTCATAAAGGATAACGCCAACCGAATAGATATCTGCCTTTTCATCGGTCTTATCCCCTCTTGCCTGCTCAGGACTGATATAATGAACCGAACCAATGGCCTTATCGGTCATAGTTCTTTGCTCGCTTCTTGCAAATCTTGCAATACCAAAATCGGTAACCTTAATAGTTCCATCAGATAAAACCATAATATTTTGGGGTTTAACATCACGATGAACTATACCCTTATCGTGAGCATGCTGAAGCGCTTTAAGTATTTGAATGGTGAAATGAACAGCATCCTTCCAACGAAGGCTTCCCTCGTGTTCAATAAACTCCTTCAAGGTTATACCCTCAATATATTCCATAACAATATACTGAATGAGGTCGCCAAAGCTTACATCGTAAACATTAACGATATTGGGGTGAGAAAGCATAGCAATAGCCTTCGATTCATTCTTAAAGCGGCGCAAAAACTCCTCATTAGAAACAAATTCCTCTTTGAGAATTTTAATAGCAACCGTTTTGTTTTCAAGATTATCGTGTGCCTTATAAACAACGGCCATACCGCCAACGCCGATAATCTCTTTGATTTCATATCTGCCATCAAGTCTTTTTCCAACAAATCTATCCATAATTATTCCTCCATCGCCAAGGTTACAACCGTTATATTATCTCCGCCGCCGCCATTGTTAGCAAGCTCAATAAGTTCATCGGTTATATCTTCTTTTTCTGCCGATTTGAATATATTTAAAATTTCTTCCTCTTCAGCAAAACTACTTAGTCCGTCTGAACAAAGAAGCAATTTGCTTTCTTTTGAAAGGGTAACCTCATAACTATCGGTAACAACATTTTCTTCAGCGCCGAGAGCCCTGGTTATAACGTTCTTGCTCGGATGAACCTTAGCATCCTCACTTGTTATTTTACCGCTTTCTATAAGGGATTGAACAACCGAATGGTCTTTTGTTATTTGAGTTAGCTCCTCGCCTATATGATAGGCCCTGCTATCTCCAACATTTATAACAACCGCCTTATCACGATTAACAAGAACCGCAACAACCGTTGTTCCCATACCATTCAATTCGGGATTTTTTTGGGACATTTCATAAATTTCGATATTTGCACTAATTATTGCATTTTTGAGCATTTTTGAAATATCAAAGCTATCCATATCAAGTCGGTAAGAATGGAGAACATACTCCGATATAATCTTAACCGCCGTTTCGCTTGCAACATTACCGGCATTAGCGCCGCCCATACCATCGCAAACTATAGCAAACACCGCTCCCGATGTTAGAGAAGCCGCAAAATAAGCATCCTGATTAGAGCTTCTGGACTTTCCAATATCGGTTTTACTATGAATTATCACCTTTATTCCCCTCCTTTTCTCGCTGTCTTAACTGACCGCAGGAAGCATCAATATCCGCTCCGAGCGTTCGTCTTACCGTTGCATTTATTCCTAGAGAAATAAGTTCCTGTTGAAACTTAAAAATCTTATTTTTATCAGGCTTCTTAAAGGAATTTTCCTTAACAGGATTTGCAGGAATTAAATTAACATGACACATAATACCCATTAACTTCCTAGCCAATTCCTCAGCGCATTTCTTAGAATCGTTAACCCCATCTATAAGGGCATATTCAAATGATATTCGTCTGGTTGTTACCTTTTGATAATCTCTGCAAGCCTTTAGAAGTTCATCAACATTCCATTTTTTATTAACCCTCATCATCGAGCTTCTTATTTCATCATTTGGTGCATGAAGAGAAATTGAAAGGGTTATGGGGAAATTATATTCCTTTAATTTTTCAATTCCGCTAACAACTCCCGAGGTTGAAAG
>JAEIGA010007757.1_pt1 | contig 16280 bp, 17 predicted proteins | sample 9270691 | NCBI WGS metagenome assembly JAEIGA01 (sample SAMN17057246, study PRJNA624740) | gut metagenome | biome: biome; isolation source: fecal sample | host: Bos grunniens | place: China: Xizang | collected 2019
ATCACTTCCTCTGCTCTGGCAATTCCCAGCACCATGCTCTCCGAGTCCATGCTGTCCTTCCTGGGCATCGTGAAGCTGGGTACTGCTGAGTCCACCTCTCTGGGCACTCTGCTGGCTGACGCCAGCGGCATCTGGACCAACTATCCCCATTTGATGCTGTATCCTGCGCTGATCATTTCTCTGCTGATGGTTTGCTTTAACCTGTTCGGCAACGGTCTGCGGGATGCCTTTAACCCGGCCCTGCGCGGTGTGGAGGACTAAGCCATGGAAAACATCTTAGAAGTTAAAAATTTGAAAATCTCCTTCCGCACCTCCGGCGGCACCGTCAAGGCGGTCCGGAATATCTCCTTTAATTTGGAGCGGGGCAAAACTTTGGCCATCGTGGGCGAGTCCGGCTCCGGCAAGTCCGTCACCTCCAAGGCTGTTTTGGGCATTCTGGCGGGCAACGCCATTGTGGAGGGCGGCGAGATCATCTATGACGGCAAGGATCTGCTGAAAATCTCCGAGGAGGAGATGTGCAACATCCGCGGCGACGAGATCTCTATGATCTTCCAGGACCCCCTGTCCTCCCTGAATCCCATTGTCAAGATCGGCAAGCAGATCACCGAGGCGATGCTGTTAAAGAACAAGACCAGCCGAAAGCAGGCGAAAAAAGAGCATCAGCGGGTCACCGCTTTGCTGAAGGAAAATATGCGCTTGGCCGGCTCTGAGGATGCGGAAAAAGCCGTGGAATACGCCTTCCGTACCGCTTTGGAGAAGAAAAAGGCCGTTCTGCCGGCCCTTTCTGAGGCCAAGACCTTCTTTGCAGGTGAATTTACCAAGGCCGAGGCCCTGAAGTACGCCAACGATCTGTGCCACCGGGTGGAGGACAGTATCGACCGGCTGGAAACCGTCAAGGACAGCTTTGCCTATACCCTGCGCAGCGGTCTGATTAACGGCATTGAGCGGTATTTCGCCGTCCTGCACAGCAACCCCAAGGAGGAGGCCCGCTATGCCCGCCAGAGCCAAAAGCGGGAGGCGCTGATCGCCAAGGGTAAGACCGTGGACTGGAAGGTTCGGCCCAAGAATGTTTATGACCCCCAGGAGCTCAAGGGCAATCTGGTCCATCTGATCGATCGGCTGGCCCAGCGCTATGAGGCGGTGATCGCCCAGGCGGATGGGGTGAATATTGCCGAAAGAACGGCGGCGCTGCAGGCCTATCTGCAGGATAAGGCCGCCAAGGCAGAAGCCGTGGTCACCCCGGCTATGGCCAAGGAACGGGCCATCCGGCTGATGGAAGAGGTGGGTATCAAGGACCCGAAAATGCGGTTCAATCAGTACCCCTTCGAGTTCTCCGGCGGTATGCGCCAGAGAATCGTCATCGCCATTGCATTGGCCGCTGACCCCGAGATTCTGATTTGTGACGAGCCCACCACTGCGCTGGATGTGACCATCCAGGCCCAGATTTTGGAGCTTATCAACAATCTGAAAAAAGAGAGAAATCTGTCTGTGGTCTTCATCACCCACGATCTGGGTGTGGTGGCCAATATGGCAGACGATATCGCGGTGATGTACGCCGGCAAGATCGTGGAGTACGGCACCGTGGACGAGGTGTTCTATGACCCCCGGCACCCCTACACCTGGGCGCTGCTGTCCTCTATGCCGGATCTGGACACCAAGGAGAAGCTGGACGCCATTCCCGGCACGCCGCCCAATATGATCTATCCCCCGGTGGGTGATGCCTTTGCCGACCGGAACAAGTATGCAATGCAGATCGATTTTGAGCAGCAGCCCCCGGAATTCAAGGTGTCCGATACCCACTGGGCAGCCACCTGGCTGCTCCACCCCGATGCCCCCAAGGTGGAGATCCCCAAGATCATCACCGACCGCATCGCCAGAATGAGAGGTGCGCAGAATGGAAAATAAAGAAGTTCTGCTGCGGATAGAAAACTTGTGCCAGTACTTTGGCCCGGTGAAGGCCGTGGACAATGTGTCCTTCGACATCAAGAAGGGTGAGGTATTCGGCCTTGTGGGCGAGTCCGGTTGCGGTAAGACCACCACCGGTCGCAGCATCATTAAGATCTACGATATCACCTCCGGCAGTATTTATTTTAACGGCAAACGCATCTGCGCCGGCACCAAAGCCTATCAGGATGAAATTGCCGCCTGCCGCAAGGAAATGAAAGAAAACCCCGAAAAAGCCGACGCCTGCAAGGCAAGAATTGCCCAGCTGAAGACAGAGATCAAGCAGGCGAAGAAGGACCACGCAGCCTCCGGCATGGTCACCGACATTCAGATGATCTTCCAGGATCCCATCGCCTCCCTGAACCCCCGTATGACCGTCAAGGAGATTATCTCCGAGGGTTTGGTGATCCAGGGTATGAAGGATCAAAAGGCCATCGATGAGAAGGTCTATGAGATTTTGGAGCTGGTGGGTCTGGTCCGGGAACACGCAGGCCGCTATCCCCACGAATTCTCCGGCGGTCAGCGGCAGCGGATCGGTATCGCACGCAGCGTGATTATGCACCCGGAGCTGCTGATTGCCGACGAGCCGATTTCTGCGTTGGATGTGTCTATCCAGGCCCAGGTCATCAACCTTTTAAATGACCTGCGGAATGCCTTGGGTCTGACCATTTTGTTCATCGCCCACGATCTGTCGGTGGTCAAGTACTTCTCCGACCGTATCGGCGTGATGTACTTTGGCAAAATGGTGGAGCTGGCAACCGCAGAGGAACTGTTTGCCCACCCCTTGCACCCCTATACCAAGAGCCTGCTGTCTGCCATTCCGCTGCCCGATCCCCACAGTGAAAAGCAGCGCGTGCGGATCGCCTACAATGCCGAAACCGCCCACGATTATTCCGCAGAAGCCCCCACAATGCGCCAGGTTGCCCCCGGCCACTTTGTTTACTGCAACAGCGCCGAGGAGAAGGCCTACCGGGAGGAACTGGGTCTGTGAGCGAGGGACTGAAAAAGAATTTGCTGAAATACGGCATTACCGGGGCCGTATGCCTTGGCTTTGCGGCGCTCTACTGCGGCTTGCGGAACTTTGGCGGTATGACTGCGGTGGAAAAATACCGCGCTCTGTGCGACGGTTTTACCATTCCCGGTCTGATTGCCCTGTGTGTGGGCGTACTGCTTTGGGTTTCCAATGACGGCTTTTTCTACGGCCTTGGCTACTGCCTGGATGTGGCGCGGAAGGCGCTGATTCCCGGTGGACGCCGGAAGATGGAAAAGTACTACGATTATGTGGAGCGCCACCGGCAGAAAAAGATTACCGGCTACGGTTTTCTCTTTGTTTGCGGCGGCGTGTGCATGGCCATTGCGGTCATTTTCCTGGTGCTGTTTTATCAGCGGTACTAAAAATATAGAATCGGCGGAAGGGTTGTCCTTCTGCCGATTTTGTGTTATGATATTTCCGAGGTGATACCATGACATTACAGGAGAAAATCACCGCTGCGGCGGAATATATTTTAGGAAGAATCTCGCTGCGCCCCACCGTTGCTCTGGTGCTGGGCAGCGGCTTAGGCGACTATGCGGATACTTTGGAAGATGCGGTCAAAATTCCCTATTCGGAGATCCCCAATTTTCCCCAGCCCACCGTGGAGGGGCACGCCGGCGCATTTGTCTTTGGCAAAAAAGAGGGAAAATCCGTGGCGGTGGCCCAGGGCCGTGTCCATTATTATGAAGGTCTTGCCATGCAGGAGATCACCCTCCCTGTCCGGGTGCTGGCGGCGATGGGCGTGAAAACCCTGGCGCTGACCAATGCCGCCGGTGGCGTAAACCTTAGCTACAAACCCGGCACGCTGATGCTCATATCCGATCATATCAATTTCTCCGGGGCAAATCCGCTGATCGGCCCCAATTTGGAGAAGTTCGGCCCCCGGTTCCCGGATGTCAGCGACCTGTATACGGCGGAGATCCGGGAGAAAATCAAAGCAAAAGCCGCAGAAGCAAACATTCCTTTGGAAGAAGGCGTGTACCTGATGTGCAGCGGCCCCAACTACGAAACCCCGGCGGAGATCCGGGCGTTCCGCACCTTGGGGGCGGATGCGGTGGGTATGTCCACCGTGCCGGAGGCGCTGGTTGCCGGACATAGCGGCATGGATGTGGTGGGCGTGTCCTGTATCACCAATATGGCCGCCGGTGTTCTGCCTGTGAAATTGAATCACGCAGAGGTGGTGGAAACCGCCGCTAAGGTCCACGATGAATTTCACCGGCTGGTGGATGTGATTTTACAGGTTTTGTAATTGACATTCCGCCGGGAAGGTTTATAATGAAGAAAAAACATAAGGAGCGAATGCTATGTATTACCGTATGAACATTGCCGGCCTGGACCGGGATCTGCCCATCTGCCCTGTGAATGAGGAACTGTACATCGCAGGCTTTGTGATCTTCGGTGACCCGGAGCTGACCGTGGCCTGCGCCAAGGCGCTGCTGGAAAAAGCCCCCGAATATGACTATATTATCACCGCTGAAGCCAAGGGTATCCCCCTGGCTCACGAAATGGCCCGTCAGGCCGGGGACAAGAAGTACATTCTCGCCCGGAAAGCCCCCAAGCTCTATATGAAGGACATCATCGAGTTCAAGGTGCGCTCCATCACCACCGCCCGGGAGCAGACCCTGTACTTAGATGGCGCCGATGCCGAACTGATGAAGGGCAAGAAGATCCTGATCGTGGACGATGTGATCTCCACCGGTGAGAGTCTGCTGGCTTTGGAAAATTTGGTGGAAAAGGCTGGTGGCATCATTGCAGGCCGTATGACCATTCTGGCCGAGGGCGATGCCCAGGATCGCAAGGACCTGGTGTACCTGGAGAAGTTGCCCCTGTTTAACCCCGACGGAACGGTGAAGTAATGCAAATAAAAGAAATGGAATTGGACAATTCCTATGCCCTGGTGAATCTGGATGCCATTGCCGCCAATTTTCTGGCGGTAGAGAAAAAGACCGGCGCGCCGGCTATGGCGGTCATCAAAGCCGATGGCTACGGCCATGGTTCGGTGGCTATTGCCAACCGACTGAAGGATATTTGCAAATTCTTCGGTGTTGCCACTATCCAGGAAGCCTTGGAATTGCGCAGAGCCGGGATCGAGACCCCCATTTTGGTGCTGGGTCCTATGCCCACGGCTGCTTTTGAAATTGCCATCCGGGAGGGGATTCGTCCGGCGATCACCCGTTACGAGGACGCAGAATTGCTTTCTCAGGCAGCTCAAAAACTGGGCCTGGATGCACCTTTCCACATTGCGGTGGACACCGGTATGAGCCGCGTCGGCTTCCAGGTAACAGAGGAAGAAGCAGATGTGTGCAAAGCCATCTGCCAGCTGCCCGGACTCATTGCGGAGGGCCTGTTTTCCCACTACGCAACTGCCGATAGCGCCGACCTGACCCGGGCAAAAGCACAGGGAAAGTGCTATGCAGCATTTGACCAAATGCTCAAAGACCGGGGCGTGGATGTAAAAATCCGCCACCTGAGCAACTCTGCCGGCAGTATGAATTTTGACCGGCATTATGATATGGCCCGGGCAGGCATCGTCCTGTACGGTCTGTACCCCAGCGACGAGGTGGATACCGATTTGCTGGAAATCAAACCGGCGTTGCAATGGCGCAGCCGCATTACCCATATCAAGACCCTGGAGCCGGGCCGGGAGATCGGCTACGGCGGCACCTTTATCACCACAAAACCCACCCGGGTGGCAACGATCCCTGTTGGCTATGCCGACGGCTACAAGCGCACCGTGTCCAACCGATTCTATGTGCTGATTCGTGGACAGAAGGCTCCCATTTTGGGCCGGGTCTGCATGGATCAGTTTATGGTGGATGTGACGGATATTCCCGATGCCCAGGTGGGGGACACCGTGACCCTTATCGGCCGGGACGGGGACGAAGTGATCTCCGCCGAAGCCTTTGGCGCAGCCGCCCAGTCCTTCAATTACGAGGTGGTCTGCAGTATCGGCCGCCGTGTCCCCCGGTACTACCTGCAGGACGGCAAAATCGTAAATAGCGTCCAGTATTTGTTGGATAAGTAAAAACTGCGTCATCCTGAGCAAGCGTAGCGCGCCGAAGGATCTTCACGCCGATTCAAGAGATCGTGTATCGGTAGTGCGTAGATTCTTCGACTTCGCTCCTTCGTCGCTGCGCTCAGAATGACGCGGTTTTTGTTAATGCTGTACCCGGTTTTCCATGTGGCCGGACTGAATCACCGGCGGCTTGGGGTCGTGGACCTCTAAGGGCGAAGGTGTTTTCTTCTCGTTTTCTTTCATAATTTCCCCTCCTGTTCTTAGTATGAACAAAAAGGATAAAAAAACACGCAGCAAGCGCTGCGTGTTTTTATATGTCATATTTTCCGATAACCTCGGCAGGACCTTCCAGGTACAAAGCGGAGATTTCTCCGTTTTCTCCCTCTAAGGTGATATGCAAGGTGCCGCCGGGGTTTTCTGCAATCAAATGCCCGCCGGGGAGCTTTCCTTGCAGCCACAGGGTCACCGCGGTAGATGCGCTGCCCGTGCCGCAGGCCAGGGTGAAATCCTCCACGCCCCGCTCAAAGGTCAGCATCCGTACCGTATCCGCCGCCAGCCACCGGTAAAAATTCACATTGACCCCCTTGGGGAACGCAGGGGCGTGGCGAATCTTCAAAAATTTGGGCAGCAGTGTTTCCTTGTCCGCCCAATCCAGGCAATCACATTCCGTGACACTGTGAGGGATTCCCGGGTCGCCCAGTTCAATGTAGGCGGTGTTTTCCAGCCGCTGCAAATCCACCATACCGGGATTATTCAGCCGCACCCGGTATTGGTTTTCGCCCAAATGCCAGCCGTAAACTAAGCCGGCATCGGTTTCCACTGTCATGGTTTCCTTGGCAAGGCCCATATCATAGGCAAATTTGCAGATACACCGGGCGCCGTTGCCGCACATCTCGCCACGGCTGCCGTCGGGATTGTAGAAATGCAGGCGAAAATCCGCTTTGTCCGAATCATCTGCGGCCAGCAACCCATCTGCCCCCAATTTCTTGCACAAATCTTGGGCAAGGGTGGAGAAATTCAGGTCTTTCCCCCGGGCATCCAGCACGGCGAAATCGTTGCCTGCGCCGCTCATATGCAAAATTTCCATCAGCTTTCTTCCAACAGGTCTTTCATGTTGTACAGACCGGCAGGCTTGCCTTTCAAAAATGCGCCGGCTTTCACCGCGCCGTCGGCAAACATACCCCGGTCAAAGGCCTCGTGGCGCAGGGTGATCTGCTGGGAGGCGGTGGTGATATGGACCTCGTGGATACCCACGATATTGCCCATTCGCAGGGCCTGAATACCAATCTCGTCAGCGGTGCGCTTGCCCTCACCGGCCCGGCCGCAGTTGGCGGTGGCCTTGGGACGCACCTCTTTGATTGCTTCAAAGAGCATTTTGGCAGTGCCGCTGGGGGCATCTACCTTGCGGTTGTGGTGAATTTCCACGATCTCAATGTCTGCATCCGGGAAGCTCTGGGCTGCCTGCTTGGCAAGACCGCACAGCACCGCAATGCCCAGGCTCATATTGCCTGCGTAGAACACAGGTACAGACTTGGCGGCTGCGAAAATAGCCGCTTTTTCTTCTTCTGTATGGCCGGTGGTGGCAACAACCAACGGGCAACGGTTCTTTACCGCATAGTCCGTCACATCGCAAATGGCGGTGTGGTGGGAAAAATCATAGACGATCTCCGGGTTAACATCGCCCAGTTCCCCAAAAGTCCGGGGAACGCCGTTCATACCATCAAGGCTGACCAGGCCGGCAATGTCCTTTTCCACCCGCTGCCGGAGCAATTTGCCCATAGCGCCGTTGGCGCCGCAAATAACCGCTCTCATACCTTCACTCCCAGCGCCCGCATCTGCTTCAACAGGTTTTCACGGTTGTGGTCCTCCAGATAGGACAGGGGCATACGCAGGAACTCCTCGCCGAAGCCCATAGCGGCCACGGCCGCCTTGGCAGGAATGGGGTTGACCTCGGAGAACAATGCCCGGATCAGGGGCAGCATCTTGCACTGCAGCTGGGCGGCGCCGGCTATATCCCCGGCAAAGAACTTATTGCACATCTCCACCGCCAGACCCGGCACCACATTGGACAGCACACTAATGCAGCCAATACCGCCCATAGCCATCATAGGCACGGTCAGGGAATCCTCGCCGGAGAAAATATCCAGCCGATCACCGCACTTGGCGATGGTCTCCACGGTCTGGTCCATATTGCCGTTGGCATCCTTCAGCGCCGCAATCATGGGGTGCTGGGACAGGGTAGCGGCTGTATCCGGCAGGATGTTGCAGCCGGTGCGGCTGGGAACAGAGTAGAGAATCACCGGCTTTTCAGCCACATCGGCAATCGCGGTATAGTGGTTGATGAGACCCTTTTGGGTGGCTTTGTTATAGTAAGGGGTGACCACCAGCACTGCATCGGCGCCTTCGCCGCAGGCACTCTTGGTGAACTCCAAAACATGCTCAGTGTTGTTGGTACCGGTGCCGGCAATGACCGGGACACGGCCGTTTACCTGCTTGACGGTAAAAGAAATGACCTCTTTCCGCTCTTCCGGACTCAAGGTTGCGCTTTCGCCGGTGGTACCTACGGCAACCAGGGCGTTAATGCCGGATTCAATTTGGAATTCAATGAATTCAGCGAAGGTTTTGTAGTCCACGCCATGGGGGGTCATGGGGGTGACCATAGCGGTGGCCATACCCTTAAAAATCTCGTGTTTCATAGGATCAACTCCTTTGCAGATCATATGTATATTCTATCACAGATTCGGCAAAAAGAAAACAAAAAAATTACACCGCCATTGTTTCCAATAGCGGTGTAAGCAGAATTATACCAGGTAAGCCTTGACGGCATCAGATGCGCCGGCGGCGTCATCGGACACAGTGATGGTGATGTTCATGTTGTTGGACGCAGCAAACTCTGCGCACCACAGAATGAATGCCTCACCGGTAGCCCGGTCGGTGCCGATGGTCTTGTACAGGTTATCGATGTACACATTGGTGATGTCGAAGTTGCCTGCGTGCAGACCGCTGAGCAGACCCTTCAGCTTATCTATGTTATCAATGCCGTACTCCTTGGAGTTGACCAGACGGACGCGGTAGTTGACATCGTAAGTCAGCTGCTTGCCGTATTCGATGCAGACCACATCGCCCTGTGCGCTTGCAACGGCGGTGTTGATAGCGTCGATCAATCTCTTGGTCTTACCGGAGCCCTTCAGGCCCATAATAACTTGAATCATGGAAATTCCTCCTTTGCTGTCCAGCCATACTTGGCTGTACTGTAATTTTACCAGTTTTCAGTGGGTTTTGCAATAGGGAATTTGGCGATTTGTCAAATTATTTTTTGGTTCGTGAAAAAATCGGAAATTTCCAGTCGGGTGGCGGGGACATTTCCCTGGAAAGCCTCCCGTTTGCCACCGCCTTTGCCCCCCAATGCGGCTACCGCAGCTGCACCCATGGCTTTTGCGTCGGCGGTGCGGCTGACAATACAAAGACTGTAGCCGGTCTCGTCGCTGCCGGACAGGGTCACGGCCAGAGTAACATACTCTGCCAGGGTGTCGCACAATGCCCGGTTGGCAGCAGGGGAGAGCGCGGCTTCAAAATGGACGGCAATCTCCTGTCCGGCATAGGGCTGGGCGATGGTGGCGTAGAGCTGCTTTTCCAGACTGTTTGCCCGGAACTTTTCTGCCGCCAGGGCCTCATTCATTCGGGTAGCGGCTGGGCCGGTTTCTGTGATTTTGGCGGAGAATGCCTGGCTGACCAACTTGTTTTGCTGATAAGCGGCGCTAAGCAAAGCCAATGCCCGGTTGCCGCAGGCCATTTCCACCCGGACACCCTCATGGAATTTTACACAGGAGAATAGCTTTACCAGACCGATCTCGCCGGTGTATTTGACCTGTGTGCCGCAGCAGGCGCAGATGTCAATGCCGGGAAATTCCACAATCCGAACCGGCCAGGGCAGGTCTTTCTTCCGTCGATAGGGGACGGTGGGCAGTTCTGCTTCCGTGGGGTAATAGCATTTTACAGGGAGATTTTGCCAGATGGCAGTGTTGACGGTGTCCTCGATTTTTTGCAGGTCCTCGACAGGGATCGGACCGTCAAAATCCACGGTCATCACCTCTGTGCCCATGTGAAAGCCAACATTGTGCCACCCGTATAGCTTATGCACCACACCGGAGACCATATGCTCACCGGAGTGCTGCTGCATCAGATTAAACCGCCGCTCCCAATCGATGCAGCCGGTGACGGTAGCACCCACAGACAAGGGTTTATCGCACAGGTGGATGACTTGCTCACCATCTTCCCGGACGGACAGGACTTTACATTCCCCCAAAGTGCCGATGTCACAGGGCTGGCCGCCCCCCTCGGGATAAAAGGCGGTGGCATCCAATGTGATCTCCCAGCCTTTTTTTGCTGACCCGCAGCCGGTGACGGTGGCGGTAAATTCCCTTAAATGGGAATCTTCATAGTATAATTTCCGCATTTTTTCACTCTTTTCCAAAGGTCACAGAATAGAAGTTGCCGTCGTGATCGGCATAGTAGAATTGGCCATCATAGACCTCCACGAATTCCGGCTCCACGGTCAGGCCAAGCGCCACCAAATCCAGGTGGAGAACCTGCTTTTGCTTTTTGGTATCGAAAATCCGCATAGCCGGGGTGGCGTTGCGCTGATTGGGGGTGGTGAAGCCCTCCACGGAATAGATCAGCCCTTCGTGGCAGATTGCGCCCTGCATAAAGTTTACATAACACCCGTCAAACTGCTCCAAAATGTCACATTCCGTGAGAGTCACCACCGGAACGCCCCATTTGGCATCCGGTTCGCCCTCTGTGATTTTGGGCATCGGGAAGCGGAAAAACCGGGTGGTGCGGCTCTCGTCCCGCATCACAAAGGCCCACAGGCTTTGGCTTGGGGTATCTGCCACAAAATTGCCGTAGGGCCGGATGTCTTCGACCTTTTCCGAGCGCCACAGAGGGGTATCGGCAAAGCCAACCCGGATCACCTGTACCAGTTGAGAAGAAAATGCGCTACCCTCCCGGGTGATCCGGTAGGCGCAGCAAGTGCCGGCCAACTGCCCGGGATAGTTATTGTAAATATTGGAGTAGAGAATGGGGAATTCGTCGCCTTCAGCAAAATACTCCGTACCGAAGAAAACGGCGTTACTGTGGGGGCAGATCATATCCGCTTTATCCAAAGTGAATTCGCCCACCGTTTCCATGGTGGTCAGATCGTATACCCAGCACAGTCCTTTGCCGTTAAAACGGAAGACGCAGCCGTTCCAAATGGCGCCGTCCTGCCCCTTGTGAACCATACCCAAAGGTGCAAATTTTGCGGTATTTGCGCCGTCAAACCAAAGATTTGCTGTCATTGTAACCACAAATCCTTTCTTTTTGTATTTACCACCATTGTACCACAGGTTGCGCCAGTTTACAACGAAAGTTTGTCGATGACTTTTCTGGGAAACAGACCCGATTTCGTGGGTTTTCTAAACATTTAACCGCTAAACTGGTGTTAACAACCAAGGAGGACAAGCTATGCAATGCCAGAAACTGAAAACCTATATGGAGACCGGCCGGGTGGTGTTTTTGCCAGCCAAAGCCATCACCCCAAACCCTGCCCAACCGCGAAAACTCTTCCGGGAGGAATTATTAAACGAGTTGACCGAATCCATTCGTCAGCACGGTATTTTGCAGCCCCTGTCTGTTCGCCGGGTGGAAAACGGCTATGAATTGATCGCCGGGGAGCGGCGCCTGCGAGCAGGTATAAGGGCAGGTTTGACGGAGATTCCCTGTATTGTTATGCGTATGACGGAGCAGGAGTCGGCCATGACCGCTTTGGTGGAGAATCTCCAGCGGCAGGATCTGGATTTTATTGAGGAGGCCCGGGGTATCGATATGCTGATCCGTCAGTTTACGATGAGCCAGGACCAGGTGGCAAGACTTTTGGGCAAAAGTCAGAGTGCCATCGCCAATAAGCTGCGGCTACTAAAGCATAGTCCCCAGGTGCTGGAGGCCTTGCGGCAGGCAGAACTGACGGAGCGCCACGCCCGGGCATTGCTAAAATTGCCCACGGAGTACGGAAAACTCCAGGCCATTGCTGTCATTTCCCGACAGAATATGAGCGTCGCCCGGACGGAGCAGTACATAGAGGGCCTCCTGAGCCAACAGGACAGCGACCGGAAAAAGGCCAATGTAGGGGCATTTTTAAGCTATCTGAACCAAACCCTGGCCCGAATTCAACTATCGGGCATTTCCGCCATCTCCGAACGCCGGGAAACCGACGCGGAAATCGTCCTGACCATTACAATACCCAAATAATAATGATGAAAATGCGATTCGGCGCTTGTAGGGGCGACCATTGGTCGTCCGTTTCGTAATTGTTGTGATACAAGCGGACGAGCGATGCTCGCCCCTACAGTTACCATTTGCATAAATAAGACACCGAGATGATTAAATCATCTCGGTGTTTTGCTTATTCTTCGTAGCCGGGTTTGCCTAACAGCCGGAACATATTGCGCTTGTAGAACTCCACACCGGGCTGGTCAAAGGGATTGACACCCAATAAGTAAGCGGAAATGCCGCAGGATAGTTCAAAGAAGTAGAATATTTCGCCTACTTTTGCTGCGTCCAGCTGCCCCATATCCATGGTGATGACAGGTACATCGCCGTCCACATGAGCCTCCAGAGTACCAAGGAACGCCTGTTCGTCCACATAGTCCAGGGTCTTGACCTCCAGATAATTGAGATTATCCAGATTCTTCAGGTCGCCGCCGATGGTCATCTTCTGCATAGGCGGATCAAAACGCACCATAGTTTCAAAGAGATTCCGCTGACCCTGCTGGATCATCTGACCGAAGGAGTGCAGATCGGTGGTAAACTCCGCAGGGGCGGGGAAAATGCCCTTGCCGTCCTTACCCTCGGACTCGCCGAAGAGCTGCTGCCACCACAGGCCGGTCATCCGGAAGCCTGGGTCAAAACCCTCCATAACCTCAATGGCCTTGCCCTTGCGATACAGAAGATTCCGGGCTGCTGCGTAGAGCCAGACAGGATTCTCAAAGGAGCGAATATCGTATGCCTCTTTGGCCTCCCATGCACCGGCCATAACTTCCATAGGATCGATGCCGGCCACCGCCATAGGCAGCAGGCCCACTGCTGTCAGCACACTGTACCGTCCGCCCACATTGGGGGGGATGGTGAAGGTTTCCCAACCCTCGTCCGTAGCCATCTGCCGCAGGGCGCCATTTACCGGATCGGTGATGGCGTAGGTGCGCTTCCGGGCCTCTTCTGTGCCGTATTTCCGCTCCAAAAGCCAGCGCAGCGCCCGGGTGGCGATGGCAGGCTCGGTGGTAGTACCGGATTTGGAGATGATGACAATGGAAAAATCCTTGCCCTCCAGCAGGTGGGTCAGTTCATTCCACCCCCGGGTGGACAGCGTGTTGCCGGCAAAGTAGATCTGGGGATTGCCCTTGCCCTTGCCTACATTGTGGTTGCAGCCCTGGAGCAGTTCAATGGCTGCCCGGGGACCTAAATAGGAGCCGCCGATACCGATGACCACGAAAGCATCGGAATTCTTGCGGATCCGCTCTGCTGCGGCCCGGATGCGGCGAATTTCGTCGGTTTCTTCCTTCACCGGCAGGTTCAGCCAGCCCAGATAGTCGTTACCGGGGCCGGTGCCGTCGGTGAGCATCATATGGGCGTCAAAAACATCTTTCTCTATAGCCAGCAGGTCCGGCAGCGCCAACTGCCCCCACACATTGGAAATGTCAACTTTAATCATAAAGGGGATCATCCTTTCTTGATTCTGCAATGTATTATACACTACATTTGCAGTTTATGCAAGCGAAAAGGCAAAATACTTTCCGTGTTCTTCGTGATTATAGCATATATCTACCGTAACTTTTTGCAAAAATTTGTATAATATGCAATATATTTTCCAGCGGCAGGGGGCGTTGTGTCCGTAAGGCAATAAAAACCCCCGACCTTTCGGCCGGGGGATTAAATTAGGATTTGGTAAGTACTATACCTGGGTACGCTTGACTGATAGAATCAATAGTTAGTATGTTGTCGGCGATGGTATATGTTTCGGGCCGCAATGTGCCATCCCATTTTTCAGCGATGAATATCTTACCGTCTGCTATATAGTACACACCAGTGTCTTCGTGTTCAAAGCCGTTTAGATCATAATCTGTGATTTGCGCAAAATCATCCTTGTTGGTGATTTTTACAATGTTTTGAAAGGAGCCGTCGTTGTGAAAAATGAAGCTGACTTCTAAATCCAAGGTTTGGGTAAGATTTGCATCGATAAAAGTGGCGGGCATTTTGTAAACACCCTTCCAGGTGCCGAATAGATCCTTGCAGGCAGCGGTAGTGAACCGGGAGTCGGTTATAATGCGTTCGCCTTCGGTTTTTTGGCAGATAGAACAGGTCTTGGGGGCTTCGGTGGTGGCATCTTTCCATTCGTGCATGCATTCACAACCGGTGAGCAGCAGGCACAGAAGAATCACCAGGGGAATCACACGCAACACGGGACCAAAGCGTTTTCTTGTCATAGCAAATGCCTCCTTTATTTATGGTGTTTTTACTATAGCAAGAATTACCCAAAAATGCAAGAAAAATCCCCCGACCTTTCGGCCGGGGGATCAAAATTAGGCTTTGGTAAGTGCAAGATCAGGTAAACCTTCGAAAATGTTCTTCATCGTTAAGGTTCCGCCATTCAGATTATAGATGGATTTCTGATCGGCCTCGGGCCAGGAGGGTCCGATATACAGGTAGCCGCTGTTTACATAGTACACGCCACGATCGGTATAGTTATTGAACATTTCCTTGAGCTGGTAGGCGTAAGCGCGGGAATAACTCTTAACATCCTTGCCGTAATAGCTTTTCATAGCCGCGTCAGCCTGGGCCTGGTCATAACCCTGTGCGGCAAATTCCTTATACAGTGCATCTATCAGATAAGTTTCTACCGCTTGGGCGTAGTTACCTATAGAATCGCCTTGGATAAGGAAACTTAAAAGACCGTCATTTTTGAAGGTGACGGTGTAAGTTACAGTTAAGTCCTGTGTAAAGCCTTCATCCACAAGGTCCTTGCCGGGTATCTTTATAGTACACTTCCAAGTGCCAAACAGATCTTTACAGGCAGCCGACTTAAAACGGGGGTCAGAAATAATTTTTGTGCCCTCCGTGGTGTTGCATCTGGAACAGGTTTTGGGTGCTTCTGTAGTGGCCTCAACCCACTGGTGGCCCAACGCGCTGCCTTCTTCTGCGTAACAAACGGGACAATATTTTGCGTATATGCAGTTAGCGTCCCGCCAGGAATGTCCCGATGCGTTGCCCTCAGTCACTTTGCAAACAGAGCAGGTTTTGGGCGTGGTGCAGGTAGCATCTACCCAAGTATGTGCCAAAGTTTCACCCTCTGTGGCATTACAGACAGAACAGGTTTTGGGGGCAGCGCAGGTGGCATCTACCCAAGTGTGCGCCAAAGCTTCACCCTCTGTGACATTACAAGCAGAGCAGTGTTTTGGCGCTGCACAGGAAACATCTACCCAAGTGTGGGGCAGGGTTTCGCCCTCTGTTTTGCCGCAGCCGGTACAGGTTTTGGGTGCTTTGCAGGTGGCATCTGCCCAGGTATGACCCAGCGCTTCGCCTTCGGTGGCCTGGCAAAGGGTGCAGGTTTTTGGGGTTTCGCAGTTTGCTGCCTGCCATTCGTGCTTGCAGCCGCAGCCGGTGAGCAGCAGGCACAGAAGAATCACCAGGGGAACCACACGCAACACGGGACCAAAGAGTTTTCTTGTCATAGCAAATGCCTCCTTTATTTATGGTATTTTTACTATAGCAAGAATTAACAAAAAATGCAAGTAAAAATCCCCCGACCTTTCGGCCGGGGGTGAAATTCAGCAAGTCTTCAATTACAGCAGGGTAGCGAAGTGCTTGATGGTGCGGCACATCTGAGAAACGTAGGAGTTCTCGTTGTCGTACCAGGAAACAACCTGAACCTGGGTCTTGCCGCCGGGCAGCTTGTTGACCATGGTCTGGGTAGCGTCGAACAGAGAGCCGAAGGTCATGCCGACAACATCGGAGGAAACGATCTCGTCCTCGGTGTAGCCGTAGGACTCGGTCTGAGCAGCCTTCATAGCAGCGTTGATCTCGTCCTTGGTGACTTCCTTAGCAACAACAGCATTCAGAATGGTGGTGGAGCCGGTGGGAGTGGGGATACGCTGTGCAGCGCCGATCAGCTTGCCGTTCAGCTCGGGGATAACCAGGCCGATAGCCTTGGCAGCGCCGGTGGAGTTGGGAACGATGTTGATAGCGCCAGCGCGG
>JAEIGA010007758.1_pt1 | contig 16279 bp, 12 predicted proteins | sample 9270691 | NCBI WGS metagenome assembly JAEIGA01 (sample SAMN17057246, study PRJNA624740) | gut metagenome | biome: biome; isolation source: fecal sample | host: Bos grunniens | place: China: Xizang | collected 2019
ATATCACGCAAAGATATAATAATATAACAACAAAATAGGCTTCTACACAAAAAAACATGTAGAAACCTATTGATTTGTAACTTCCGAATGGGCAAACGGAGGGGATAAATCGAAGAAAAACCTACTTTACTTATTTTTCAAAATCTATTACATACCCTCTGCTACCATGTCTATGAACATCTGGTGGATGCGGGTGTCATCTGTCAGTTCGGGGTGAAAAGCGGTGACAAGCATATTCTTCTGTCGCGCTGCAACTGCCTTGCCATCGACACTGGCGAGTATTTCCACTTCCGGACCGGCTTCCACAATGTAAGGGGCACGAATGAACGTCATGGGAACTTCCCCTATACCCTTGAAATCTGCTTTGGCATTGAAACTTCCGAGCTGTCTGCCATAGGCATTACGTTTTGCTTTGATGTCCATCACATCGAGATGGGCTTTGTCAAGCATGATGAGGCCTGCACAAGTTCCAAAGACGGGCATCCCACCGAGTATAGCTTGACGCAGAGGGGCGAAGAGACCTAAATCCTTCATAATACGCATCATGGTTGTGCTCTCACCGCCAGGAATGACTACCCCACTCCAACCTCCTCCAGAGGAGGGAGAGTCCTTGACGGTTGAATTGAAGTCGTCCAGATTCCGGATGAGCGTAGTCTCTGTCCCAAGTTTCCTGAACATCTGTTCGTGCTCAGCGAAAGCTCCTTGAAGTGCAAGTATAGCAATTTTCATATAACTAACCTTTTACTCTCCTACTCGTAGAGGGGTTTTGATGAGGTATGTTATTTTCCTCTCTCGGCCATCAAGAGTTCTATCTCGCTCTCGTTGATGCCGACCATTGCCTCGCCGAGGACTTCACTGAGTTCTGCAAGAATGGTGGGATTATTATAGTTTGTTACAGCTTTCACAAGGGCCTGTGCACGCTTCTCGGGATTGCCACTCTTGAAAATGCCGCTACCCACAAACACACCTTCAGCGCCAAGCTGCATCATGAGAGCTGCATCGGCTGGTGTTGCCACGCCTCCGGCAGCAAAATTAACGACAGGAAGTTTGCCGTTTAGGTGTACATAAAGAACTAATTCGTATGGCACTTGAAGTTGTTTTGCTGCTTCGTAGAGTTCATCCTCTGCCATAGATACAAGGCGGCGTATCTCACTCTGCATCATTCGCATATGGCGAACTGCTTGAATTATATCTCCAGTTCCCGGCTCGCCCTTTGTGCGTATCATGGTTGCTCCCTCGTTGATGCGACGAAGTGCCTCGCCAAGGTCTTTGGCTCCACAGACAAAGGGTACCTTAAAATTGCGTTTGTTGATGTGATAGACATCGTCGGCAGGAGAGAGAACTTCGCTCTCGTCGATATAGTCGATTTCTATGGCTTCGAGAATCTGTGCCTCTGCAAAATGTCCGATGCGACATTTTGCCATCACCGGAATTGTTACGGCTTCTTGTATGCCTTTTATCATTTTGGGGTCGCTCATTCGGCTTACGCCGCCTGCTGCTCTGATGTCGGCAGGAATACGCTCCAATGCCATTACGGCACAAGCACCGGCAGCCTCGGCTATGCGTGCCTGCTCGGGTGTTGTTACATCCATTATCACACCGCCCTTGAGCATCTGTGCAAGTTGGCGGTTAAGAATTGTACGGTCTTCCATCATTCGTTTATTATTTAATAACCATTTATGATTTGCTTTCGTGCTGCAAAGGTAGGATACAAAAAAGGAACGAACAATCGTCCGTTCCCATTTGGTAAAACATTGTGCTGAAAATTGCAATCGTCTGTCTTTACGAATCTTTGTTCGTCATAATGTTGAGCACCATATCGTCGGTCCAAGACATGGCATTGGCACCTATGCTGGTGAGATTGTGTATGCTCTTATCGACGGAATCATCGACAATGCCTTCTTCGGCAGTAACACACTTGCCTTCCATAGCAAGTAAGGACGAAAGCATTGCCGTAGAGACGCCACTGGTTATCTTAAGGGAACATGCTGGCTTGGCACCGTCGCATATCATGCCTGTAAGGTTGGCAATCATGTTTTTCACTGATGCGCAGACTCGTTCGTAATTACCACCCATAAGATAGGTAATACCGCAACTGCTGCCAATGGATGCTACGACACAACCACAGAGCGCTGACAATTTGCCCAATGACTGTTTGATATAGATAGCTGTAAGGTGGCTGAGCATCAGTGCGCGTATGAGTTCTTCTTCTGTATTCTCATTCTCTTTAGCAAAGACGCAAACGGGATTGGTGGCACAGATGCCTTGGTTGCCACTACCCGAGTTACTCATAACCGGTATCATGGCTCCGCCCATACGGGCATCGCAGGCTGAGGCTGTGCTCGAAATGATATGGGAGAATATGGTATGGCCGAAAATGCCTTTTGCCATTGGACGGTCTATGGTTTTACCAAGATTGTGGCCATAATTGCCTTTTAGGGCCTCACGTGCTGCATCCATGTTCAAACGGCGTGCTTCGTCGATGAAGCGTATTTCGTCGAGCGGCGATGTCGTGGCAAAATCGAAAACCATGTGCATATCCAATACGATATCTCCGTCGTCTGTTTCTGCTGATGTATCGTTAAAACTTGCATCACCGGAAACAAAATTCGTATGACTTCCTGCTATAATTGCTGTTTCACTTTGACCTTCAGCGGAACAGGTTACCTCTATGTAGAGTTTATCGCATTGGCCACGCTTCAAGTCGATAGAAATGCGACCTTCGTCGATATAGCGTTTAGCATCTTCCAGTGCCTCGGATGTTAAGTCTTTCAAAACTTCGAGTTGATATTCGCTTTTGCCAACAAGTGAACCTGCAGCAATAGCTATGGGCAAGCCAATCATACCGGTGCCTGGGATACCTACCCCCATGGCATTCTTAAGTACATTTGCACTCAGACAGACTTCGATCTTCTCTGGACGATGACCTAACTTTTCTGTGGCCTTGGCTGTACAAAGTGCAACAGCCATCGGTTCTGTACACCCTATGGCTGGGACAACTTCTCTACGAATAAGGGTGATTATTCTTTCACGTGTTTGTTTATCTATCATTTTATGTATTGATTTTCATGGTTCTATTTCATTTGATTGCGATATGCGCTGGGGGAAGTGCTTTCTTGTATCTTGAAGAATTTGCAAAAGAGGGCTTGTGAGGAGAAACCGAGTTTGTCGGCAATTTCCTGTATTGTGAGACGGGTGGTGGCGAGGTGGTTCTTGGCTTCGTTGAGAAGGTAGTCGGCAATAATCTGTTTGGGTGACTTTCCGACTACCTTGTCTGTAACGCCAGAAAGGTAACGAGGTGTGATGCAAAGCTTCTCGGCATAGAACCGAACATCGTGGGCATCTCTGTAATATTCGGCCACGAGACTGACAAATGCATTATATAGGTCGATAGAACGCCTGTTTCTCGCATCGTTCTCTTTTGCATAGACAACCTGCGAATGGATGAAGTCGTGGGCATTACGAATGGCTGTGGGCACATCATCGCCCATTCCCAAGCGTGTGGTGATAGCTGCAGATAGTGCTCCGGCAACACCATGACGTTGCCAGCCCTCTGTATTATAGGACGTAAAGAATTGTGTGGTATCTTTACCGAACAGAAGAGCTGTAAGGCGTCCCGGTGTATGCCGAACTCCACGAAGTAGCACCCATTCTGCTCCCATGGCTTGGAACTTCTTGGCTGCTTCGATCATGTCTTCGTCGGTCTTGATTGATAAACCAAGAAGCTTCTCTGCATCTTTTTGTCGAAGCATCAAAAGTAATGCTTCGGGAAGCAGGTATTTCAAAACGGCATCTATTACGTCGTCCGACACCATCTGCGTTCCTTCTGCATCAAAGATGCCAGGAGCAAGAACAAGACGGCTGGTTGCAACGATTTCGTCTCGCAAGAACCGAATGGTCTCACAATCCTTCAGAAGTCCTATTTTAATGGCTCGCGGATGTAAAGTGGTAAGAATGTTATTGACCTGCGACAATAAGACATCTGTAGGTAAGGCATAGCCCCCAACGCAACTGATTGCGGTGAGGGCATAACCTCCTAAAGCGGCAATGGTCTGGATATCAGCTTGAATACCCGAGCGACCACTGCTGTCTGATCCATTTATACTTAATATAGGGATGTCCCTCATTTCTTAGCAGAAGCCTTTTTCTTTGTAGGGGCTTCTTTTGCAGCAGGTTTTGCCTTTGGTTCGGTCTTTGCTACAGGAGCTTTTGCTTCTTGCTTGGTTGATTTAGCCTTGGGCTCGGTCTTAGGCTCTTTCTTTGAGGCTGCCTTTTTAGGAGCAGGCTTTGACTTAGACTCTTCCTTTGCAACTGTTTTCTCTTCAAGAGTATCGTATTTCTTGAGACGAGCACGGAGACGACTTATTTCATTTTCCTTGACATTAAGTTCCTCATCCATGTTTGCAATCTGAGTGTAAAGGCTGTTCAACTCGTCGTTTTCAACGGTATCGGAGAACATGTCTTTAACGCGCTTAAGGAAGTCGCCCAGGATGTTCATGTAGTTCGTAAAGGCATCGTATTCACTATCATAGATGCCACGATTGCTACCCATTCCATTGTTCTTCGTTGTCATGAAACGGAAGTTGTCTGTTGCTTGCAATCGATCCCAATCCTGCTGAATACGACGATCGCGAGAAGCAAGAATTCGTCCAACGATATTCTCGTCATAAAGTTTATTGAAGGCTTCGCGTTGCATGCCATTACCAAGCATACTGCTGGTGTCGCGTTCTTCGTCATTCCATGAAACTGGGTATATGACCTCGAGCGGACCAACTGGTTTGTACTTGGCAAGTATTTCTGTAGGTGTTGCAAACTGGATGTTCATATCCTTTGCAAGAACAGGAAGAGCACGAAGGAAATCGAGGATATGGCTGCTGAGTGGCTGATAGAAACCTAAAGCAGAAAGTTCCATCATAATGCCTACAACATCCTCTCCCTCTGGAAGGCTTGAAACCCAACCAAGCCACTTGTCTGCCATAAGTGGATATTCAGCCCATGAGGCATCATTGAAGCGAAGGCTGATATCGTCGCTAAGCTTATAATCGCGAAGAATAAGTGAGAGACGAGAGTCTTGAGCGCAAGAATATACATAGTGTGGACTCTTCCAGCCAAGGATGTGCTTTGCACCTTCAACCATAATGCCCTTGAAACCCATATCTGCCACCATAGCACCAATTTCATCATTGTAAATGAGTGAACTATTGCGGAACACTTTGGGATTCTGACCAAAGAGTTGCTTTATCTTCTTTGCCTGACGCTTTGTCTCGGACAAGAAATTCTCCACATTACCCAAAGAGGAAAGACCATGGCTATAAGGTTCTGCCAAGAACTCAACACAACCTGTTGCTGCCAACTGCTGTAAGAGGTCGAGCACCTCGGGGGCATATTGCTCGATAAGTTCCAGAGATACGCCACTGATACTGAAAGCAACCTTGAATGTCTTACCATTCTCGTTTATCATGTCGAGCATTGTCTGCAATGCAGGCAGATAACTCTTCTCGGCAAGTTCTGTTATGACACGTTCGTTCTCGTAGTCGTCATAGTAATAATGGTCTGTACCGATGTCGAAGAAACGGTAACGTTTAAGATGGATTGGCTGATGTATCTCGAAATATAAACATATTGTTTTCATCGCTGTATGTATTTTATAATGACTTGTTACTATATATTCTTAACGGCATTGAGGTATTCCCCATTATCGAACCAGCCGCGACCTGTAAGTTGGTTGTAACATTCGCGAATGCGCAAACCTACCTTCTCCCAAGTGATTTGGTCTACTTCCTTTATGCCTTCTTCGGACAAGTAGTTGTAAAGAGCATCATTCTGGCAAATGCTATAAATGGCATCGGCCATTGCATCGATGTCCCAATAGTCAACTTTAATGACATTCTTCAGTATTTCGCCACAACCACTTTGCTTCGAAATAATAGATGGGCAACCACATTGCATGGCCTCGAGAGGTGCTATACCAAACGGTTCACTCACAGATGGCATAACAAACACATCACTGTTCTTGTAGCATTCATACACTTGTTTACCACGCTGGAAACCAGGGAAGTGACAACGGTCTGCTATACCATAGGTTGCAGCCAGTTCTATCATTGCATTCATCATGTCGCCACTACCGGCAAAACAGAAACGAATGTTGCGACTGCGCTCAAGGACTCTTTTTGCTGCCTCGAGGAAGTACTCTGGTCCTTTCTGCATTGTGATACGACCGAGATAAGTCACAACCTTCTCACCCTTCTTCTTATTGGGTACGATGTTACGAATTTCCTCGTCGAGAGGATAAACTGCATTGTGCATTGCCACACATTTGCGTGGGTCTTGGTGGTATTGATTGATGACCGTTTGGCGTGTCAGTTCACTCACACACATAATACAGTCAGCATGGTCCATTCCGTTCTTCTCAATACTGTAAACCGTGGGGTTCACCTTGCCACGAGAACGGTCGAAATCCGTTGCATGTACATGGATGCAAAGCGGCTTACCACTTACCATCTTAGCATGAACGCCTGCGGGATATGTAAGCCAGTCGTGAGCATGTATAAGATCGAACTGTTCGCTTCGGGCCAAAACACCCGAAATAATGGAGAAATTATTGATCTCTTCATGCAAGTTGCCAGGATAACCTCCTGCAAAACCGATGCAGCCCATATCATCCAATCCCTGCAGATAGTTGAAATCTGCATAGAGATTGTCTCGGAAACGATAATAGTCTTCTGCCGTATGGCCAACAAAACGATCTTTAATATTGTCGTACCAAACATCGCGCCAAACAACCGGAACCTGACTCATATTGATTATCTTGAGGAATTTCTCCTCCTGGCCTGTAGGTTTTGGCAAGCAGAATGTTGTTTCAACATCGCCTTGCAGGCTCAGTCCCTTTGTGATGCCGTAGGAAGCAACGGCAAGACCACCGTATATTTTGGGAGGAAACTCCCATCCAAACATTAATACTTTCATTGCTGTTCCTTCCTTTGGTTATTCTTCATTGTATTTATCAAGGAGTTTTACAATACGCATAATGCCCGAAACATTCATGGCAAAGCTAATTGCGCCTCGTCCGTGGAAAGGCGGATTACCATCGAAGAGTTCGGGTATTGTGCCAATGCAGTGATAGAAGAGTTCTTCTTCGTAACCAACCAACAGACGGTCCACATAACTCAATCTACTCATTTTAAACAATTTCAGGCAGGCCTCCATATAGAATGCGGCAAGCCAAGGCCAAGCAGTGCCCTGATGGTATGCATAGTCACGTTGTACCTGTGGACCTACATACATGGGATTGTATCCGTGACTCTTCGGAGAGAGAGAACGCATTCCCTTGGGTGTAATAAGTTCTTTAGTACAATAGTCGAGAACGCTCTTGCGCTGCTTGTTGTCAAGCGGGGAGTATTCCAGTGCAACTGCAAATACCATGTTGGGGCGAACATCGTAATTACGATAGCCGTCAACACAATAGTCGCACAGGTAGCCAAACTCGTTGTAGAACATCGGAGCAAAGTTTTCTTTGCAGAGTGCTGCAGCTGCTTCGAGTTTACCTATGAACTTCTTATATTTCTTTTGACAAACCTCTGCACAGAACATCAAGGCATTATACCAAAGTGCATTGATTTCAACAATATATCCAGTGCGAGGCACTATGGGACGACCACCAACGGTACTGTTCATCCATGTAACGGCCTTGTCGCGGCCTTCACAACTGACTAAGCCATTTTCCTCGACACGGAAATTGGGATGACCTCCTGCTTGTAGCCATTCCATAACGTCGCGGAGTAAATCGCCATACTTTTCAACACATTTTTCCAAGGAAACAAATGTTGAATATTGTTGTATACACCAAACAGCCCAAAGCAATACATCGGGGTGTTCCATTTCGGTAACACTGACTGTCAACTCCTTGCCTTCGATGAATTCGCGAATGGCTTTCTCTGCCGTCTGCATTACGGCTTCGTACTTATCGACTTCGTCGTTGGTTAATGTCAAGCCCGGCAAAGAAATGAACATGTCTCTTGCCCTACACTTAAACCAAGGATAACCTGCCAAAACGTAGTCCTCATGCTCACGATGTACGATGAACTGATGAGCACTATTGACCAAAGTATTGTAGAAGTTATCTCGCGGAGTACGAACACTTACCTCAAAGTCTGCCAATTCAGCAAGTGTGCTTGTATCTACCTCTTCAAGTCCGGCAGAAAAGACAACGCTCTCGCCTTTCTTGATGTTAAATTCGAAGTAGCCGGGCACATAAAGGTCTTCTGTGCTGGCATAGCCACGCTCTTGCTCTTTCGGGTATTCGAGCCCACGATACCAATCAGGACGGAAAACGAACTCGTTCTCCTTGTTTATCTGCATGTACAAGTTGGGATAACCAGGATACATGCATGTAGAAATGCCGTTCTGAACCAGGTTGTAATTCCGATTGACACCAGCATTTTCGTGAGTAAACTCGCGCACACTTCGGAAAGCAAGGAAGGGCTGCAAGCGAAGGGTCGTCTCGCTATGCGCATCAACCAAAGTGTATCGTATAATAATGCGATTCTCGAAGTGCTGGAACATCTGCTCCCTCTTCAATATAACACCACCCACACGATATGTGGTTGTAGGCACTTGAAGAGAATCGAACTCACGAATATACTTATGACCACGCGGACTGAAATTGTCTCCATTGTACTTATGAAGACCTAAATTAAACTCCGCACCATGTTGGATGACGGTAGCATCGAGACTTGACAAAAGTACATGATTTTCATCATCAAGTTCTGGCACAGGAACGACCAACAGACCGTGGTATTTGCGCGTATTACAATCCACTAGCGTCGTACAACTGTAGGCACCCGAACGATTGGAACGAAGGACCTCCTTTGGCAGCGACTCCCGCAGATTTGTCATCAGCGTCTTGTCAAAACGTAAATAACTCATATTTTAACTATAATTCTTAAATCAAAACACTTATATCTGCTTGTAAAATTACACAATTTAAATTAATTGTAAAAACATTAATCCCCTTTTTCTGCAGAAAGAGACAAATAAGTCTTAAAAAGATGTTATTAAACACAAAATCACTTGGCGATAAATGGCAAAATACGTATCTTTGCGAATAAAAATTCAAAAAATCATGATAACCAAAGAAGATGTGCTCAAGAAGTTACCGGATTTGGATTCTGCGCTTTCGCCGGAACAACGCGAACAGGTATTGGAAAAGATGACCGTCCGCGCTTATCGGAAGAACGAACCCATCTATAGCGAAGGCGACACTCCGAAGCACATGCTATGCCTCGTCAGTGGCAAGGTAAAGATATACAAGGATGGTGTAGGCGGAAGAGCTCAAATAGTACGAGTTGTAAATTCTGTGGAGTATTTTGGCTACCGCGCTGCTTTCTCTGATGAAAACTACGTCACTGCTGCTGCCGCTTTCGAACCTTCCATCATTGCAAGTATCCCTATCGAACTGATACGACACCTTATTCTTCACAATCCGCAACTGGGTTATTTTTTTATTCGTCGGCTGGCCATTGCGCTTGGCAAAAGCGATGCAAGAACCGTTAATCTCACACAGAAACATATTCGTGGCCGACTGGCAGAAAGTATTCTTTACCTAAAAGAGAGTTACGGAACGGAAGAAGATGGCTGCACACTATGTATACATCCAAGCCGTGAGGATATGGCAAACCTCAGCAATATGACAACGAGCAATGCCATTCGTTCTCTGAGTGCTTTCGCACAAGAGAAGCTCATCGAACTTGACGGACGCAGGATTAGAATCCTCAATGAAAATGCCTTACAGAAGATTTCCAAAATGGGATAGTTTTATTTGGGGGATTAGGAATCAAGCAATAAGTCGTATTGGGGGCTTTTACACATTATAATATAATATATAATATGAGACATCGTATTTGGATTGTTCTGCTTTTATTTCTTTCGACAACCTTATATGCACAGGACTACGAAAAGATAAAGCAACATTGGCTCGACTCTTTACGTACAGCAACGGCAGAAGTTTTACGCGACAGCATCATACGCCAGAACGGAGACAGCATGAAACTCTGGTGGACGGTTTATGGCGAAAAACCTGCCGATGGACGCAGCCTTTGGATAAGTCTGCACGGAGGTGGCGGAACCACTCCTGAAGTCAACGACCAGCAGTGGCGCAACCAGATGCGACTTTACCGCCCAACGGAAGGTGTGTATGTTGCTCCACGTTCGCCGCTGGAGGCTTGGGACATGTGGTGCCAGCAGCCTATTGACAGTATGTATCGGGTACTCATTCGAACAATGATTGCGCACTATGATGTCAATCCCGACAAGGTCTATCTGCTTGGTTATTCGGCTGGTGGCGATGGTGTGTGGCGAATGGCACCACGAATGGCAGACCACTGGGCTGCTGCCAGCATGATGGCGGGTCATCCGGGCGACGTGAAGCAGGAAAATTTGCTGAATACTCCTTATATGATATGGTGTGGAGCGAACGATACTGCCTACGACCGAAACCGTCTCAACAAAGAGCGTGGCCTTGTAATGGACTCTCTGCAAAGCGCACATCCGGACGGATATATTCACGAGACACACATACTCGAAGGCAAAGGACATTGGATGGATCGTGAAGATGCTGCCGCCCTACCCTGGATGGCACAATACAAGCGTCAGACTTGGCCCAAGCACATAATCTGGCAACAGGAAGCCGTCTTGCGCCCAACGTTCTACTGGCTCGAAGCGCCTCGCGAGGAGCTGAGCCGCGGTAAACGTGTGGACGTAACAGTAAAGGGCAACACAATCAACATTTCCCGAATGGACTACTCTTCGTTGACACTATATTTGAGCAACGAACTGCTCGACATCTCAAAGCCTGTCATTGTAAAACTGCGTGAAAAAAAGGTCTTCAAAGGTCGCATCAAACCCAGCGCCGAAGTATATCGCAACAGCCTGTATCTGCGTGAGGATTACCGCTTTGCAACTCCATACCGCATAGAAGTACGCTAACAAGGCACGTTACAATAAAAATAAAGGTTAACCATTCCGACAATAATGCTTAACCTTTCTCAACATAATGGTTAACCATTTCGCCCGAAACGGTTAACCATTATTTTTATAGCGATACAGCATGGTCACTGACAATCTACTAAAAATTGGAGATGGAAAATTGGAGATGTCGAAAGAATGTTGTAACTTTGCACGCAAAAGAAACCTAACAATCTAAAAGAATGATGATAACTTTCTTCAAGACTCCGCAGCAGAGCATTATCGCTACGGAAACCAATCATGCACTTACTGCAGAAGAGGTAGAAAAACTCATTTGGCTCTATGGCGGAGCAACCGTCGAGGAAGAACAAAACCTGACTGGCTACTTCGTAGGTCCTCGCCGAGAAATGATAACACCTTGGAGCACCAACGCTGTGGAAATCACACAGAACATGGCCATCGACGGCATTAGCCGTATCGAAGAATACTGGGCTGTAAGCAGCGAAGATGCCGACTACGATCCCATGCTTCAGCGCCTCTATCATGGCTTGAATCAGGACATCTTCACCATCGAGCGTAAGCCCGAACCCATCATCAACATCGAAAACCTCGAAGAATACAACGAGCAGGAAGGCCTTGCCCTCTCGCCCGAAGAAATAGAATACCTGCATGGCGTGGAAGCCCAACTTGGCAGAAAACTCACAGACAGCGAGGTGTTCGGCTTCGCACAAATCAATAGCGAACACTGCCGCCACAAGATATTCGGCGGAACATTTATCATCGACGGAGAAGAAAAAGAGTCATCACTCTTCCAGATGATTAAGAAAACAACCCAAGAAAATCCCCATCACATCATCTCCGCCTATAAAGACAATGTCGCCTTTGCAGAAGGACCAGTCGTAGAGCAGTTTGCACCAAAAGACCACAGCACAAGCGACTACTTCGAAGTACGAGACATCGAGAGCGTCATCAGCATAAAAGCCGAGACACACAACTTCCCCACTACCGTAGAACCCTTCAACGGTGCATCAACCGGCACAGGCGGTGAGATTCGCGACCGTATGGGTGGCGGTGTAGGTTCATGGCCCATTGCAGGCACAGCAGTATACATGACCAGCTATCCTCGTTCAGAGGAAGAACGCGAATGGGAACAGATTCTGCCCGTCCGCAAATGGCTCTATCAGACTCCCGAACAGATTCTCATCAAGGCCTCAAACGGTGCATCAGACTTCGGAAACAAGTTCGGCCAGCCACTCATCTGCGGCTCCGTACTTACATTCGAGCACCAAGAAGGCAATGAACAATACGCCTACGACAAAGTCATTATGTTGGCTGGTGGCGTAGGCTACGGCACAAAGCGCGACTGCCTGAAGAAAGAACCTCAGAAAGGCAACAAAGTTGTAGTCGTAGGTGGCGACAACTACCGCATCGGACTTGGTGGCGGCAGCGTATCAAGCGTAGAGACCGGCCGTTATTCCAGTGGCATCGAACTCAACGCCGTACAGCGTGCCAACCCGGAAATGCAGAAGCGTGCAAGCAACCTCGTGCGCGCACTTTGCGAAGAAGAAGTAAATCCCGTTGTCAGCATCCACGACCATGGAAGCGCCGGCCACGTGAACTGTCTGTCCGAGCTCGTAGAAGAGTGCGGTGGACTTATTGATATGACAAAACTTCCCATTGGCGACCCCACCCTTTCCGCAAAGGAAATCATCGCCAACGAAAGTCAGGAACGTATGGGTCTGCTCATCGACGAAAAGCACATAGAACACGTACGCAAGATTGCAGAACGCGAACGTGCATCGCTCTATGTTGTTGGCGAGACAACCGGCGACGCTCACTTCGCCTTCCAGCAAGGAGACGGCAAACGTCCTTTCGACCTTGATGTGGCTCAAATGTTCGGCCATAGTCCTAAAACCATTATGCGCGACACTACCGTAGAACGCCCCTACGAAAACGTTTCCTACGACGAGAAAAACCTCAGCGAAAAGGTCGCAAAAGTACTTCAACTTGAGGCTGTTGCTTGTAAAGACTGGCTGACCAACAAGGTTGACCGCTCTGTAACGGGCAAGGTTGCTCGCCAGCAGTGTCAGGGCGAACTGCAGTTGCCGCTTAGCGACTGCGGTGTGGTTGCCCTCGACTATCGTGGCGAAAAAGGTATCGCAACGGCTCTTGGCCACGCGCCACAGGCTGCTCTTGCCAATCCTGCAGCAGGCAGCGTGCTTTCTGTTGCAGAATCACTGACAAACATCGTGTGGGCACCACTCGAAGAGGGTCTCGACAGCGTCAGCCTCAGTGCAAACTGGATGTGGCCATGCCGTGCCCAGGAAGGTGAGGATGCACGCCTCTATCAAGCCGTCGAAGCATTGAGCAACTTCTGCTGCGCACTTCAAATCAATGTTCCCACAGGTAAGGATAGTCTTTCTATGACGCAGAAATACCCCGACGGCACAAAGATTATCTCTCCGGGAACAGTCATTGTTTCAAGTGGCGGACAGGTAAGTGACATCAAGAAGGTGGTAAGCCCCGTTCTGCAGAACTGCGCTTCAACACTATATCATATTGACTTCTCTTTCGATGAGTTACGTCTTGGCGGCTCAGCCTTTGCTCAAACACAAGGAAAGGTTGGCAGCGATGTGCCTACCGTGCGTGACCCGGAGTACTTCCGCGACGCATTCAACGCTGTACAGGAATTGATAAAGAAGGGATTGGTGCTTGCCGGTCACGACATTTCTGCCGGCGGTCTCATCACCTGTCTGTTGGAGATGTGTTTCGCAAACACAGAAGGCGGCATAGAGGCAAACTTCGACAAGATGAAGTGCGACGACCTTGTGAAACTTCTCTTTGCCGAGAATCCAGGCGTTGTCATTCAGGTTGCAGACAAGAACAGAACAGAAGTCAAGAAATTCCTGGAAGATGCTGGTGTAGGTTACATCAATATCGGCCGCCCATGCGAAGAACGTCATATTCTCATCGATAAGGATGGTGCTCAATATCATTTCGGCATCGACTACCTGCGCGACGTATGGTATAAGACATCATATCTGCTCGACTGCAAGCAGAGTTTCAATGGCAAGGCAAAGGAACGCTATGAGAACTTCCGCCAGCAGCCACTCGAATGGAACTTCTTGCCGTCATTTACAGGCAAACTCAGCCAGTATGGCCTGAACCCAGACCGCAGAGAGAAGAGCGGCGTACGTGCTGCCATCATTCGTGAGAAGGGTACCAACGGCGAAAGAGAAATGGCCTACATGCTTTACCTTGCCGGCTTCGATGTGAAGGACGTAATGATGACGGACCTCATTACCGGCCGTGAGACACTCGACGAAGTGAACTTCATTGTCTTCTGTGGCGGTTTCTCCAATAGCGACGTCCTCGGTTCGGCTAAGGGTTGGGCAGGCGCGTTCCTGTATAATCCCAAGGCAAAGGAAGCCCTCGACCGCTTCTACAGCCGCCCCGACACACTCTCACTTGGTGTCTGCAACGGTTGCCAGCTGATGGTAGAACTTGGCCTTGTAGGCAGCAACAACGAGAAGAACAGAGCCCGCATGCTCCACAACGACAGCCACAAGTTCGAGTCTGGCTTCGTAGGTCTTACTGTACAGACGAACCGCAGTGTTCTGCTTGGCAGTCTCAGCGGCAGCAGACTGGGCATTTGGGTTGCTCACGGCGAAGGTAAGTTCAGCCTGCCCGGCAAGGAAGAAGATTACAACGTGGTACTCAAATACAACTACGAAGGCTATCCCGCCAATCCCAACGGCAGCGACTTCACAACGGCAGGCATCTGCACAGCCGACGGCCGCCACTTGGCAATGATGCCTCACTTGGAAAGAGCATTCTTCCCCTGGCAATGCGGTTACTATCCCACTGAGCGCAAGGCCGAAGATCAGGTTACACCTTGGATTGAGGCATTCGTCAACGCTAAGAACTGGATTGTAGAGAACAAGAAGTAATAACGGTTGTTTTTAGAAGGAAGTAGACACGATTTACTTCCTTCTAAACTATCAATTTATAGAACATGCTTGAACTGTTTAAGACGTTCTTCAAGATAGGTCTGTTCACCATCGGTGGCGGGTATGCCATGATACCTCTCATCGAGCAAAAGGTGATAGACGAGAAGCAATGGATGAGCCGCGAAGAATTGCTCGACTTGATTGCTGTTGCGCAGTCGTGTCCGGGTATCTTTGCTGTCAACATTAGCATCTTCATAGGCAATAAACTATGTGGAGGCAAGGGGGCTATGGTAGGAGCCGTTAGCACCTGTTTGCCTTCTTTTATTTGCATCCTGACCATTGCTCTTGTATTTCAGCAGTTCAGAGAGAACACCTACGTGTCGCATTTCTTCCATGGAATACGTCCTGCCGTTGTGGCTCTGATAGCCATTCCGGTGTTTCGTATGGCAAAGAGTGCAAAACTCAATCGCTACAATGCGTGGATTCCTGTCATTGCAGCATTCCTGATCTGGATAATGGGCGTGAGTCCTATTTTCATTATCCTTGTTGCCGGCGTAGCTGGCTATGTATATGGCAAATATCTGAAAGACGATTTTGCACAGAATTGAACCAACCCTATTTCAACAGTATAAAATAACCACATCTGTTCAATGATAACCCTTCTGTTTCAACTCTTCTGGACCTTCTTTCTCATTGGCCTCTTCGGCTTTGGCGGAGGTTATGCCATGATTTCCATGATACAAGGCGAAGTGGTGGAACATCATCATTGGATGACAATGGGACAGTTCACCGACATTGTGGCTGTCAGTCAGAGTACGCCAGGCCCCATCGGCATCAACAGCGCAACGTATGTGGGCTACACTGCTATGGTCAATGCCGGTTATGCTCCAGCGTGGGGTGTACTCGGAAGTTTACTTTCCACATTTGCAGTCGTGCTTCCCAGCTTTGCTTTAATGTTGTTTATCAGCAAGTTCCTCATGAAGCATCGCTCAAACCCATCGGTAGAACATGTCTTTTCAGGGCTTCGTCCGGCTGTTGTCGGCCTGATTGCTGCAGCCACGCTACTCCTGATGAATTCCGAAAACTTCAGTTCGATGAGCGAAAATCCCTGGCGTTTCTGCTTGAGCGTCATGCTTTTTATTTTTGCCTTTGTAGCACAAAAGGTCTATCGTCTCGGCGCAATTCTCATCATTCTGCTCTGCGGAACGGCAGGCATCATTCTCGGACTATAAAAAGCAGACAAGTATCGTTTGCAAACTACACACGTGAAGTTGGCCGACTTAACACGTGAAGTTGGACGACATAACATGTATAGTTTTAAGAAGTCTTTAACGGATTGATATTCAATAAAAATTTAAACGAGACAA
>JAEIGA010007759.1_pt1 | contig 16277 bp, 10 predicted proteins | sample 9270691 | NCBI WGS metagenome assembly JAEIGA01 (sample SAMN17057246, study PRJNA624740) | gut metagenome | biome: biome; isolation source: fecal sample | host: Bos grunniens | place: China: Xizang | collected 2019
AGGGTAAATAATGAGTGAAAATACCGTTTTACTCCTGCCTCATCAGGAACGCTTTGTACAGTCTCCAAATCTTTTCCCTGATATAAGATGGCACTTTCTGCTTGGCGGATACGGTTGTGGTAAGACCCGCTCGCTCGCTATTTCTGCTTTGAAAATCATAGAAGAGCTTGATGGAGACAAGGATGAAGGTGGACTGTATGCTAAAGTCATAGTTGCAGGTTACACCTATGCACACCTCGAGCAGACCTTCCTCATTGACTTTCGTGCCTACTTGGATAACTCTAAGACCCCATATCACGAAGATACAAAAAACCACATCTTTACTGTTGGAACAGTACAGGTTGTACTTGTACAACTTTTGGAACCGGGAAAGATTTTCGGTCAGTCTGTGTATTGTTTGGTCGGCAATACTAAGTGCTTGACGAAGTCGGTGAGTGGAGATATACTGTACAAGAAGCTGAAGGATGTATGTGTAGGAGATATTGTACTCACAAGAGCTGGTTGGCGTAGTGTGCAAGCTGTTATGAATAATGGCAGAAAGCGTGTTACGGCTAAAGCCGGACTTATAGGTACACCTGACCATAGAATACCTACCGTATGGCAGCGTAATATTCAGCTTCAGAATGCTAACAGAGGTACTTATTTTGGTGTCTCTAAAAGGAAGGTACAGACATGGCAAGAATTAAATCAGAAGCTGGAAGTCTTAAGGCAGACATTGTTGACTTTGACGGTGTGCGATACTACCGATATCCTGACAGTCCTCGGCACGATAGGAGCTGTTACTACTGGAGTAAGAGTCATAAACCGTTGCACCGCGCTATATGGGAAAAGGCTAACGGGCCAATTCCTGAGGGATATGTCATACATCACAAAGACGGGAATACTCTTAACAACACTCTTGAAAATCTTGAGTGTCTGTCAAAAACTGAACACAGCACACACCACGGGAAAGAGCACGGTGGTACTGTCACTGCTGAGACTAAAGCTATGCTTGTATGCGATGTATGCGGAGCACATTTTGAAGGGTCTACAGGACACCGTCAGTATTTCACCTGCTCTGAACACTGTAGGAACATCGCGCAGCGTGTTGTGCAGCGTTATCTCGGGGCTATTGACTATGTGCCGCAAGTACAACAGCGAAAATCGACTCGACATGAAGTCACTTGTGCTAACTGTGGTACAGTGTTCAGCTCTGTTAAAGCAACAGCTAGATTTTGCTCTAAAAAGTGCAGAGACGCTTATACTTGGCGAGAGGGAAAGACCTCAATTCAGAAAAACGGATACCACACTCTTACCTGTGCCGTTTGTGGAAAAGAGTTCAAGTCTCGCAATAAGGATGCTAGATGCTGCTCGCAGTCTTGTGTTAACCGTTACAGGTGGCATAAGGACAGTGTATGACATTACTGTAGACGACTGCCACGAGTTTGCTACGAATAATTGTTTTGTACACAACTGCGCTTTGTGCGACGAGGTGGACGAGCTTCCTGAAGACGTAATGATTGAAGCTATGAAATCTGTGTCACAGCGTGTACGTCAGATAATGCCTAATCATCGTTCTCCATACATTATGTCTGCTTCTACGGCACAGGGAATGAAGGGCTTTTACCGCCTCTACTGTCACTATAGAAAGTCAGGCATTGGTTTTGTGCTGACCCGAGCACGCACACAGGATAACTGGTACCTCCCGAAAGAGTATATCTTAGACTTATGGAAAAACTTTACAGAAACTGAGCGTAAGGTTTATATGGAAGGTGCGTTTCTCTCTGTTACTCAGGGTCGTGTAATTCCCGGCTTTGACTGGGACAGAAACTTCCTTCCTGAAAGCGATATGGACTTGGAGCTTCAAAGAGGAGAAAGAGTCTACATCGGTCAGGATTTCAACTCAGGATATAACAGAGGTTCAGCGTGGGTTGCAAGAGGTGGTACTTTGCACTGTATTAAAAGGTACGATTTCCCTGACCCTGATGATATGGCAAACATCTACAGATATGATTTTCCTGAGCAGGACATATTTTGGCTTCCTGACGTTACGATTAAAGACCAGTACCCGCATTTTGCGAGGGATTTAAGAAGGAATGATATTCACATCATCCACAGAAGTAAGTCACCTCTCGTAGAAGACTCGTGCTTCCTCATATCAAAATTGTGTGCTCAAGGACGTATTTTAATCCACTCACAGGCAAGGGAAGTCGCTGAAGCTTTTTCTACGGCAAGCAGAGGAAAGGATAATAAAATCCCTAAAGGTGTGGGCCCTAACTCGCCTATCCACGATATAGACGGTGCTCGATACGTGTGCTCATACCTCGCTCTTATCCTGCCTGAGTTTAAGGATATAAGAAAGGGTATTATGTCTCACTTAGCTTCATTCCGCGCCGGGGCAGAGGAAATGGAAGAGAGGCTTGCTGCTGTAGGACAGATAGGTGCAGGCTACACAAGAATAGAAGGACGGGCATTTACAGCACGGGCATAGCAGTGTATAATGGGTTTGGAGGCTGGTATGACTAAAATCAGTAAACAGAACGCTGGCGGTATTGATTATTTAATGGTGGGATGCGCCGTTAATGGCACTTGTGCTGCATCAGCGGCATCTTTTATTAAGGCTATTACACTTACCGACACGGACATTGTTGATGATGGAATGACATTGGTAGTTCAGTTTACCAACGAGAACAGTGCCGGAACAGCCCCGGAGCATATCACGCTCTATTCTTCTGACCAAGTAAATTACTATTTAGACCCTCAGCTCACACAGGCGTATGCTTTAGCGCCTGCAGGATGTTATCAGATTGAGTACACAGGCACTGCAAATGCTTACGACTATATCTCATACCCTATGTTGCAGGTGGGAAGCACAAAATATGCCATCTGTAACCAGCATGGCTCATACGCAGGCGGCAGATTGTGGAACGCAGGGGACACAGTATGTTTCCTCTGTGTAGGTGACAAGATGTTCACCACCCTCATCGTGGATGAGTCAGGTGCTCTTGATGGTAAGGTAGATAAGACTACTACTGTAAACGGACATCCGCTGTCTGAAAATGTTATAGTCACTAAGGCTGATGTAGGCCTTGGAAACGTAGTAAACACAGGTGATTCAGCTGTTCCTGTTTCAGGTGGTACAACAAAGTTTACCACAGGTGGAGCTTACACAGAACTTGCCAAAAAGGTTGACAAGACAACTACAGTTAATGGACACTCTCTTGGTACTAACGTTACTGTTTCTAAGGATGATGTAGGCCTTGGAAATGTTGTCAACACAGGAGACTCAGCAGCTCCTGTTTCCGGCGGCACAACAAAGTTTACCACAGGCGGTGCTTACACAGAGCTTGCCAAAAAGGTTAATAACAGCGAAAAAGGGGCAGCGAACGGTGTTGCTACTCTTGATGCAAGTGGTCGTGTGCCTTACTCACAGCTTCCTGAAAGTGCTATGGAGTACGAAGGAAAATGGGATGCAAGCACTAATACGCCTACACTTAAAGACGGAACAGGTGTAAACGGTGAGTTTTACATCGTAAGCGTTGGGGGTACTGTAAACTTTGGTACTGCTGCTTCTCCACGAACTGAAACATTCGCTGTCGATGACCGTGTAATATACGACGGAAGCACAGACCAGTGGGATAAGCTTCCTGCAGGAAATGTAAGAAGCGTAAACGGTGAGACAGGTGATGTTCAGCTTGATGCTGCGGATATTCCTTACGACTCAAATACGACTACTAAAGCTGCTATTGACTCAAAAGTACCACAGACTACAACCGTAAACGGTCACGCCTTATCAGGTAATGTATCTGTCACAAAGTCTGATGTAGGCCTTGGAAACGTTGTCAACACAGGAGACTCAGCAACTCCTGTTTCAGGTGGCACAACAAAGTTTACCACAGGCGGAGCATACACAGAGCTTGCAAAGAAGGTTGATAAGGAGACAGGAAAAGGACTGTCTACAAATGATTTTACAGATGCTCTTAAGACAAAGCTCGAAGGAATTGAAGCAGGAGCTCAGGTAAATACTGTAACAGGTGTTAAGGGTAATTCTGAGACAACCTACAGAACAGGCAATGTAAACATAACTAAATCAAATGTAGGTCTCAGTAACGTAGTAAATACAGGAGATTCAGCTACCCCTGTCTCAGGCGGAACCACAAAGTTTACTACAGGCGGAGCATATACTGAGCTTGCAAAGAAGGTTGATAAAACTACAACCGTAAACGGTCACGCTTTGAGCGGTAATGTAAGTGTTTCTAAGTCTGATGTAGGTCTTGGCAGTGTTGTTAACACAGGCGACTCAGCTGTTCCGACAGAAGGTGGTACAACAAAGTTTACAACAGGTGGTGCATATACAGAGCTTGCCAAGAAGGTTGATAAGGAAGACGGTAAGATACTGTCTACAAATGACTTTACGAACGCAGATAAGACAAAGCTCAATGGAATTGCCGCCGGAGCTGAGGTAAACGTTCAGTCTGACTGGACTCAGACCTGTAATGCCTGTGACAGCTATATTAAGAACAAACCTACTCTTGCTACTGTTGCTACAAGCGGAAAGTACTGTGATTTAAGCGGTCTTCCTACAATCCCTGATGCTCAGATTCAGTCTGACTGGACTCAGACCTGCAATACCTGCAAGGATTACATTAAAAATAAACCTTCTCTAGCTACTGTTGCAACAACAGGCTGCTATAATGACTTAACAGGTAAGCCCACAATTCCTGCTGCTCAGATTCAGTCTAACTGGACTCAGACTTGTAGTGCTTGTAAGGACTTTATTAAGAATAAACCTTCTCTAGCTACTGTTGCAACAAGTGGAAAGTACTGTGACCTTACAGGAACACCGACTATTCCTGACGCTCAGATTCAATCTGATTGGGCTCAGACTTGTGACACCTGTAAGGATTTTATCAAGAATAAGCCTACCTTAGGTACAGCTGCTGCCTGTGCTGATACGGCATTTTTAGGTGCTACAGCTTGTGCAACAGACTCAGCTAAGCTTGGAACTAGAACTTCAGCGCAGTATATGCGAGCTTGTCTAGGAAGTGACAAGGGGCCTAATGCCGGATTAGGCTATTACGCTAATATGACCCAAACTTCTGGACGTACTTCGTGCTGGACACATATAATGAATATGGCGTGGTCGACCAGTGCAGCTGATGTGTGGCAGTCTCAAATCGCTATACCTACATATCAGGTGGCGGGTACATCCAATGCACGTATGGCTTGGCGACATCACACAAGCTGTAGCTGCAGTGGATGTTGGGCTGATTGGCACGCTATTCTCGACAGACAGGACGTAATCACTGCTAGTGCTGTTGGAGCTCTTGGGTGGGATACAGTGGCTAACAGAACCTGCGTTCCAGATATTAGTTTCCTTGCATATTGGAACGGTGCTTATCAGAATACCAGCAGTAACCTCAGATATTATTGTGGAGGTGCATTTGGTACAGCTGCTAAGTGTAATGCAGACTGTTTCAGAGCAGCCACTTGGACACCAACCTGCGTCGCCTGTGCTGGTGCTAATGGAAGTGGTGTTGCTTTTGGTACAGCAGCTACTTGTGCTGCTACAGCTTTCCTTCCTGCAGGTCAGACTATAACTCTTGGTACAGGTTGTGCTACACAAAGTGCAGGTGTTATATGTGGTAAGGGTAGCTGTGCAACAAAGGCTCTAATTTGTTTTCTCAATAATACCAATGATGCTAATGGTAACGGTGTATCTATCGGCGGTGGTGGAACTGTCATTATTGGTGCAGGTGAATCAGCAAATGCAGTATGGAGTGGTGTAAATGGCTCCGCTAATCTTTACGGTACAGCTGCTGGAACCGAGACACTGTACCTTGCTTCAGACGGTGCTATTAATATCTTTACAAATGTTAATGGTGGGTATGCCTGTCGTAAGATAGTCACAATTGACACTTCAGGTAATGTTACAGCTGCCTGTTTCTGCGGTGTTGCCTCTAAGGCTGCTGCCAATGCAGACGGTGTTGCCTTTGGTACAGCTGCTGTATGCGATGCAGGCTGTTTCCGTCCATCAACTTGGACTCCGACTTGTGTTGCCTGCGCTGGTGCCAACGGCAGTGGAACTGCTTTCGGAAGTGCAGCTGTATGCGATGCAGGCTGTTTCCGTCCATCAACTTGGACTCCGACTTGTGTTGCCTGCGCTGGTGCTAATGGCAGTGGAACTGCTTTTGGTACAGCAGCCACAGTAAGCACTGGAAATGCTGCAGGTTGTATTCCTCTGATTGGTACTGCTCTCGGGACATCAAATAATAATAAGATTATTGTGGCAGATGCTAATGGTAAGCTTAAGTCTTCAGGATGTACCATTGGTTCTGCTGCCGGAAAGACAGCAGGTTCAGCCGCAGGAAATGTACCTCTTGTAGGTACTGCACTCGGCACAACAGAAAATAAGATTGTCCTCACTAATGCAAGTGGTCAGCTTAAGCCTTCAGCTAATGTTGTAGGTTCAGCTGCCTATTGTGACGCAAGCTGTTTTGCAACATCGTTGAGTCTGGGAAACAATCATTTTAATGGGTATTCAAATACATTAGATGCTACAAGCACAGCTGAACACTGTGAAAGCAGTAACACTATTTGGTCGTGCGCTACTAATACAGGAGGCACAGCATACACAGATATTCACACAATTGGTAGTGGTGCAGGCATACGAGCATTTCTCAGTCTTTATACTTCGTCTAGCGGTTGTGATGCTTGTGCTAAAACATCTATCTGCACTAGGGCTGCTGGCTTAGGTAGTTTATCTTGTGCACTTACAGACGTATGCACATGCTCTAGCTGTAGCACTGCATTAATGCTTATTGACACGAGTACAATTTTATGCCGCGCTTCAAACCATATGTGTGCCTCCAGTGCCTCAAATTATGCGTGCAACTATATCAGCGCATGCGGTTGTACTTGCGGCTCAAACGAACTGATTGCACGCGTTAGAAATACTACTGGATGTGCCTGTAATATACTTTGTGCTTGCGGAAACTGCTTTACGCACAATATTTTACGTTCTGCAGCAGTACGCAATAGTACTAACACCCTTTATGCGTGTGGTTGTGGCTACTGTGCGGGCGAAACTTCAAACTGTATGATTGCACATCGCAGCAGCAGCCAATTATCATCTGCTGACTCTGTTGAGTTTAATAAACTTACAGTCTGTGCTGGTTACTGCTGCTCACAACACTGCTGGACAAGAGAGTCTAATATAACACAGTATAAAGACTGCATCAGCATCAGTTTTAAGTGTAGCTGTGATGACACAAGTGTAACAAGCAAAGAGTTTTATGTAGACTGTTGTGGCAATACAAATATCGTCTCTAGGTATATGACTGATTTTCTGTGTTGTTGCAGGTACTGTTTCTATATCTATAATACGGTATAAGTAGGAGGTTAGATATGCCACTGACAAATACTGTACAGTTTAGGGCAGCAAACGCAGCAGGTGAATGTGCCTATCCTGCGTTTGCTGTTGCACCGGGGCAGGCTATACCTGCCAATATAGCCTGTCATAACAGCTGTAAGTTATCTTTTGTTACGGAAGATGCAGACACAGGGTGGAAGTACGTATATCCATTGGAACAGAAATGGACAGAGGTCTGCACTAGTCTTCCGGCACCTAAAGTTAATGCTCCTATGTTCTACGACGGGCACCGAGGACTCAGATTTCAGATAGACGAGTGCATCTGCGGTCAACCTTATTTTAGGCTTAGTTACTGCACAGTAAGATGCTGCCGTTACGTTCCTTACTGTACCTGCTATGATTACAGGTTCTACAAAAATATGATGCTGTGCATTACGCTGTCCGGTTTTTCAGGCTGCATGCCCTTGTGCATAATTGATAAATACTATTATGTGCAGCTCGTTAAGGCACAGAGTGGCTCAGGTATAACTATCGGAAATATGACAGACGGTGTAGGTGCTGTCTCTTTGGCAGAATCACCCGGAAGTGACTGGGGTTATGGTTCTTGTGACAAAATACTAGTGTGTATTGCAACTCCCGTTGGCTTTGGTAGGCTTATGTGTGTAGATTTGTCCAGTAGCTGTGGCAATCATACGCTTTATAGTCCACTCCCCGACGGTGCTTGGGACTAGTATATGCTTTTGACCATAGGAATAACATTCTGGGATAAGGACTATACTCTCTGTGACAATCTGCTCACACAGATACGTGAGCGGGTTCAAGTTCCTTATGAGCTTATCATAATAGATAGTACCACAGGCAACAAACTTGGAGATAAAGCCTCATATGCCTTCGGTCATAATGCCAAGCAGTTTGCGGCACGCTATAAAATCATAAAGCTTGCTAAAGGGGATTATATATGGTTTATCGACGGGGATGATGAGGTTGTAGGCCTAGATTCTTCCCTGCTTTACAAGCCTTTTGATATGCTGTGCACATCGTTTATATCAAGCGGCAGGGAGTGCCACGTAAAGGAAGGCAGGCTTAAAGTTCCTTCTGACTGCTGGAAGCTTATTCAGGAAGATATTGCTCAGGCTCTGTGGAATAAGATTATCCGAACAAACCTTTTCAAGGATGCTGACAGGTATATAGATAATCCTGAGCTTGCAGTTGTATCACTGGAAGATACATTCTATGTTGCACTGGCTCTTAAGAGAGCGCGTTATATCGAGCTGAAAGATACTGTTATCTATAAAAAGAATGAAGGCTTTAGTGATATGCCTAGAATGACGTGCGAAGCTTTTGATAATCTTACTACAGGATTTGAAGATATTCTCAGGCTGTTTGCCAAGCTCGGGTATGACGTGGAAGAAATAAAGGAAAGTCATTTCCATTATTTTATGTATTTTATGCACGACAGCGTTGACCCCGGATACATAGCAGGCAGACTGATTGAGCTGTTCGGCAACCTTGATTTCTGGCAGAAGGAGTACTATATGGTAATCTCACGTATAAGCCGTGAAGCCGACTACAAGACTTTCAGAGGTGCTTTTATCAAAAGATTTGGTGAGGAGAATATCCCAAAGCAGCATTACACAGAGTATCTGTCTGACGGCTCTGCTAATACTGTATACTATGAAGCTGTGCCTGTATTTGGAATACTTGACAAACAATGCCCTCCTGACTTAGAATAAAACTAAGAAGGAGGCGTAAATGAAAAGAAACATTTACATCAGCACACAGGGCGGTTTAGGCTTTTGTTGTGCATTGGCTTCAATTTGTCCTGAATTGAAGGAAGCTTTTGATAAGGTTTGTATCTGCTCACCTTACTATGACCTCTATGAGGCATCCCCTTATGTAGACTACGTTTATAAGCCACACGAAATGCGCGATTTTATTTTCGACGCTAAGCACGATGATGCAAAGCTTATCTGTGAACGTATGTATGACTCTGAGGACTTTATCTATAAAAAGGTTTCATACGCAGATGCTTGGAGAAAAGCCTGTGGTCTTAAAGTTCACGACAACAAAGACGGTTCAGATATTAAGTCTGTACTTAAACCGCTTGAAGCTTACCCTGCTCTCCAGCAGACTGTTGAACAGGTTATGCAGGCAGTTGCAAATGCTGAGGACTTTGTTATTATGCAGTTTGAAGGCGGACAGTCGCCTTTGGTAGAAGTTCCTAAGGGCCCTGACGGAAAGCCAAACTGGGCTGCTGTGCCTACAAATTATGAAAATGAGCCACTTAAGCGCCATTATCCATACAACCTTGCACAGAAGTTCATTGAACTTTTCAGACAGGAACATCCTGAGACAGCTATCATTCTGTACCAGCTCCCTAATGAGCATCAGTATGAAGGTGCCCTCAATTTTGAGATTCCTTACCTTGCATACTATCTTTTGGCTCAGACTGACAAGTGTCGCGGAACAGTTTCCATTGACTCTTCCCTTCAGCATCTTGTCGCCGGAGTTACAAAGTCTTTGGTAATTTGGGGTCATTCTCTGCCTGACAGCTTTGGATACGTTTACAATATGAACATCGTGCAGGAGTGCCACCGAGACGACATCCTGTACTTCTCAGCTTTAGGCCCTTCAGGAGCTAGAATCAATTACATCAAGCCTGAAGATTTATTGCACGAAGTTGACGCTTACCTGTACGCGGATGAGCAGAAAGCTGAAAACGCATAATACTTGATTTCTGTCGCTCTTGCTTATATACTGTAAGCACTGACTGTTTCCCGTCCGTGTGAAAGCTGCATCAGCAGCCTAGCACGGACACTATAGGAGCTTAAAATGGCATATAACAGCGACGTATGGCGACAGATTGAAAAATCTGGAACGTCTAACTACAGAAAAAATAACGTAACAATCGTTCGAAGCACAGATTCTTTTAAGGCTATGCCTCTGCGTACACAAGACAGCATCAATGCTAAAATTGCAGAAACAGAACTTCAGAACGTAAAAAAGGCTATGCCGGACGTGATGTCGGCATCACAAGTACGTGCAAATGTTCACGACCGTCTTACTCCTGTCTTGCTTAATACATACCACTCAAAAGGCTCAATCATCACTCGTGTAAACGATATTATGCCCGGATTGGGTATGCCTCGTGCTGCTCCCGGCCCTCAGGGTTTTGGAGACGGTTTTGTAGGAAACACAATGAGCGGTGCTAATATGCCCGGAGTTGACCCTGCACACAGCCTTCAGATTGTACCTAACGTATGGATTTCACCGGGAGAAGCTAATGCCATTTACTCACAGAAAGGTATCCCGGAACTTATCATTAAAAAGAAGAGTCAGTCTATCCTTATAAACGGTGTTCGTATCCGTAATCCTTACCTTAAGCCTGACCAGATGGACAGAATCAGGGACAATATGATTAAGCACGACCTTGCAGACCATATTGCACAGGCTACTAACTGGTCACTGGTTTATGGTGGCTCACTGATATTCCCTATGTTCAAGGAAGATTCTCCTGTCTCTATGCACCTTCCAATGCGTTCTCTTCTTAAGGCAGGCATTGTGAAGAAGAACTGTATCAGCAGATTTGTAACCCTTGACCGCTGGAACGTAATTCACATTCCTCAGTGGAATCCTACAGCTGAAGACTTCCTTAATCCTAAGCAGTATTTCATTCCGTTCCTTGGATGTGATGTTTCAGGTGACCGCTGTGCTCGTGTGGTCACAGCACCACAGGCAGGATACCTTGGAAACATTATGACTCTTGGATGGGGTATTTCAGATATTAACGGATGGTATGAGAGCGTACTCAACTATATGACAGTAATGAGCACAATCCCTACAATGATTAATCAGATGTCAATTCTGGCACGTACAATCAATGTAGACGGAGTACTTGCTACTGAAGGTGAACTTATCCTTGATGAAGTAGCTGAGCAGGACACAATCCGTGTACGACACTCTTCAACCGTAGACGACCCTATCAATCTTGATGTTATCGGTAACCTTCAGGCCATTCAGCGCGACTTTAAGGAAGTTCCTGAACTTATGCGTCTTATAAGACAGGACTTCTGTGCACGCGCTAATATTCCTGAGGAACTTATCCTGTCTTCTGAACGCGGTGCTTTCTCTTCAGGAGATACTACGGAAGGTGCTCTTGAAAAACAGTGGGAAGCTATCAAGTACATCCATAAAGATGTTGCACGTCAGCTGCGCTACATAACATATCTTATGGTAATAGATGCACTTGGTGTAGACCGTGATGTTATGAGAGCACTTCCATACACCACAATCGAGTTTGATAATCCTGCCCTCACAGACGCTGCTAAGAAGGCTGAGTTCTTTAAGAAGATTACTGAAGGATACTTCAATGAGGTTTCAGGTCTTATGCCTGCAGGAGACGCTTTGGCTATTGCTGCTGCTGTTGGTGAAACAGACTTCCCTGTCGACACAGGCATTGTCGAAGAACTTAAGGGCCGTCAGGCTAAGCTTGATAAACAGGCAGACGAGAAGCATGCACTTGAGATGGAGCTTTTGCAGGCTCAGATTGAGCAGACAAAAAGCGCTGCTATGAACCCTGCTTCTTCTGCCCCGAAGCCTAAAAAAGACGATGACAATAAGGGACATTCTTATTCAAATCGTCTTGAGCAGAAACAACATGAGAAGGTAGCTGCTAGCGGCAAGAGCTTTGAGCGTGTACAAAAAGCACAGTCATAGTTGACAATACAATATTCTAGGAGTAGTATAGTATTATGATAGTACGTATACACGACGGAAATGAGGTATATGAGACAGAAGCCGATGATTGTGGCTCTAAGCCTTATATTGCCATCAAGAAATGCAGAATGTTACGCTCAGGTATACAGCTCTATACGAGGGACGAAGTTCCTCAGGAGCTGTTGAATGAATTACCTGAGGAAAAACGTAACAAGCAGATTTTCAAAGTTTATCGCCGTCCTGAGGCTATTGTAAAGCACCTCAAGGACTTCAATTACATCCCACTTGCAAATAACCATCCTAGCGTAGACATTACTCCTGACAACAGAAAAGAGTACGAAGTAGGACGTGCCGGAGGACTGGCAGGTCTTGTCACTCTTAAAGACGGAAATGTCTATGTAGAGAATGACCTTATCTTTGATGATAGGGAAGCATACAACGAATACGTAAATGGAAAGCGTGAACTTTCAATCGGACTTCAGGCAGTTTGGGTTGTCTCTGACTCTCCTGAGTATGACTTTGAAGTTCCTGACTTTACAAATGTAAACCACGTAGCTCTCGTTACACGCGGACGTGCGGGCCACGAGGCTAAAGTAATGGATACTATGGCGGCAGTCAGCCGTTCCATTGATAATAACTTCCGTGACAACGGAACAGGAGGATTTGGTATGAACTTTCTGAAAATGCTCGGTATCGGCAAGACAAAGGACGCTGCCACTTTCTGCCTTAGTAAGGCAGTTATGGACTGTGCTACGAAGCTTGCTGTAGACGGTATCACAGAAGACGAAGCCAATACAGAAGTAAAAGCTGTAATGGAGCACGTTGTTCGTCTTGGTGATAGCGAAGACCGTAAGGTTCTTACTGGTATGGTTCGCGATGCTTTAACAGGAGCTAAAGAGCTTACTGAAGCAGACGCTGAAGCAAAGAAAAAGGTCGCAGATGCTATTGATGCACTTTATGCAAAGTGTGTTGACGCTGACGACGAAAAGGCTAAGGCCGCTATCGAGGACGCTTTGAAGGGTAAAGAAGACCCTAAAGACGACAAAGGTGGCAAGAAAGACGATGAAGGCAAGGGTGAAGAGGACAAAGGAGCCAATAAAGATGGCTGTGGTTCTCAGAAAGATACTGCTGAAGTCGTTGCTGAAGCTGTAGCTAAAGCTATGGATGCAGCAAACCTCGATGAAAAAATCGAAGCGGCTGTGGCTAAAGCTCTTGGTATTGGTAAAGAAAAGCCTGAGGCACAGGGTCAGCAGACTGACTCAGCTCCAAGCTTTGACGCAGCAGACCTTGCGATGGACGCTTGGAACCGCTAAGGAGGATAGATATGGCATACACTACACCGGGTGCTAAACTCTCTGTTACTGGACAGAGAGTATGGAGAGGAACTGATAAGTCAAACGGCATTTTGATGCTCGGTGACAGCATTCCTCACGTTGAAACTTCATATTCCAAAATGGAACTTGACTCTGACCTTACAAGTCTTGGTCTTCCTTTTATCCCATTTGGAAACGCTGTCTGGTACGATGACAACGACCTTGCAAACAAGGAATACGCTACAATTCACGGCTCAAAGCCTGCAGATGGCTCAAGCTTCGCTGGCGTAATGAAGTATGAACAGGGAATTATGACAGGATTCCCTATGAACGACAAGAGTGGCTACGGAAACGGTATCATGCCACATATGAAGGGAACTCTCATTAAGAGAGGCTTCGTATGGTATAAAGACTGTTTCGCTTCTGCTTCAGGTTCAACAAAACGTGATTTTAAGGACATCACACGTAATATGTGCCTTTTTGCACGTAACGCTGGTGGTTTCCCTGTTTTGGCTGTTCCTACAAGCTTTACAAACGGTATCCCAACTCTTGCTGATTGTACATATGTAGGTTCAATTGAACAGATTGAGCCTGAGAACGAATCAGTTCTCATTAACATTGGTTTCAATTACGCTGTGGCTGCTCCTGTAGCACTCACACCATCTACCTAATTTGTAGGAGGACAAAGAAATGGGTATTATTACAGCAGCTCATCGTATGAGCGACTTTGCAAGTAAAGCTGAAGCTTACCTCGTATCTAACCACGCAGGAAAGATTGATGCTTCTTCTTGCCGCATCCACATTGGTGCAAACAAAGATTCCGGCCCCGGCCTTGATGCCCGCTGGCGTTTGACAGGTATGGCTCGCAACGCCACACCGCTTTATATGGAACTTCCTGAAAAAGTTCTCAATAAGGCTATGATTGCAAATCCTGATGCTGTTTTGGGTGGAGACACTTTCAGCATGAAGCAGACAGACGCTGCCAATAACTTCATCAGTGAAGCTATTCAGGGTCTTATGGACAAGAAGGGAAAGACTTTTGAAGAGGCTAAAAAGGCCGTATTCGACTCAATCCCTCTCGTAGGATACCGCAATCCAAAAACACACGAAATGGAAGCACAGCCTTACATCAAGGGTGTAACTGATGCTGACATTAATAGTATGCAGGTTCCATACTGGAATATCACATATCTCAACAAGATTTACAAGCAGCCTATGTTGCAGGGCTACGCTAAACATCTTGTTACAGAGATTGGTGTACCAAACGTATGGGCTGATGCTGTATCAATCTGGACACAGAGCTTTGAGGGTATGGCTCGCATCGCTAACGTTGCTAAGACTACAGGTCAGCACAACATCAACGAAGCAGCTAAGACTCGTACACATCAAATGATTTCTGAGTTCGTAAATATGGTCGCTGACTTCGAAACAGCTCCAACAGACCAGATGTACGGCGGACTCGCAGGAAATCCTTTGACAAACGCTGCTATCGGCGAAAACGAGCGCTATACTCGCTTTATGCTTGAACAGCTCCACAACGCTCTGATTTACTTCGGAGACGGCTCTTCAGGATTTGATGGTCTTGCTCAGCAGACTTCTGAAATCCAGTGGAATGATGCTCCATTTGAGTATATCTACGAAGACGCAGCAAACAACACAAAGGGTGCTGATATGCTCGAAATGCTCAACTACCTTATCGGTGGCTGGCTCGAGGAACTCAACTTCCTGCCTACAAAGGTACGCATTTGTTGTTCACCAACAATGTACAAGTGTCTTAAATGGTCTTTGACATCTAAGGTTTATAACCAGTCAAGCCCATTGAAGTTCATTAACGAGGCATTTGACCAGCAGGGCAACAAGTTTATGAGCACAACTCCTGTAAAGCAGATGGACAACTTCCAGCGCATTTACGAGTTCTGTTCTGACCCAATGCTCTCTGCTACTGATGTATCTAAGGGCATCATCAATCCATTCAACGACGACGATACAGACTTGATGTACGTAACATTCCCTGAGTTCCACTCAGATATGGCTGACACAGGTCTTACAGACGTTGTAATGGCTCCTGTTGCTTTTGACAATATGGTACTCCCATACTTCTATGGCAACAGCCGCGACGGTCAGGGTCGTACAATGATTAAGCGTGTAGGTTCAATCCTCTGCCCTGTTGACGGAGCAGTAAAGATTATCCGCGGTATCGGTAAGAACCCTAACTACACACCGTCAACCTAATAGGTTGTAAGCCGTAGCGGGGACGGCGGCTTCCCCCGCATAGGAGTTACAGATGTCAAAGAAATATTACATTCAGAATACATATTCTTCTGATTTACAGATTATCCTTAAGAAGGATGGTCACTTCCAGCAGAATGTAGTGTTTGGACGCTACATTATGAACCGCGCTACCGGGCAGGTAGAGCAGGATGGATACACTGAAGTTAGTGAGGAACTTCTTGCTGACCTTAAGAAAAACGGTGCCTTCAATCTTCTTATTGAAAAGAAGAGACTTGTTATCCACGATGAAGCTCCTGTGACAGCAGGAAGCTTCGCTCAGATAATGGAAATGAAAGCATACATCAAAGAGCTTGAGGCAAAGAACAAAGAGCTTGAAGCTGAGCTTACTGCCCTCAAGGGTGGTGAAAAGCCTACAGCTGAAGACGACGGACTTGACAAACTCAAGCTTGATGAGCTTAAGGCAAAGGCTAAGGAACTTGGACTTGATGCTGAAGCCCTCAAAAAGAAGGACGAAGTAATCAAGCTTATCCGCGAAGCTAATGCAGCTGAAGGAACTGAAGGAGCCGAAGCGTAATGGAAGCAGTTTTTCCTGATGGAAAACCACTTCGCATTAACCGGGAGGATTTTAGGAGACAGTTCCTGACTTCCTTCCCAAAGCTTGCAGG
>JAEIGA010007760.1_pt1 | contig 16277 bp, 19 predicted proteins | sample 9270691 | NCBI WGS metagenome assembly JAEIGA01 (sample SAMN17057246, study PRJNA624740) | gut metagenome | biome: biome; isolation source: fecal sample | host: Bos grunniens | place: China: Xizang | collected 2019
GGCTGGTAAGAGAGTATTTGCTAACCTCAAGTATCTTTACTTCACTCCGTGGACAGACGAGGTAACACTTGGAACAACAACTTACGACCTCGTAAACATCGTAGCCGACACTACAAATGTGGAACAGGCGGAGAATGAGGTAAACGCTCTTGACCACGAGTTCAAGCAGACTCCTCTTTACGAGAATGTGACTCTCGGAGAGAAGACTTTTGCGGTAGAGTGTATTGACTTCCGCGACGAAATCCTTGAGGAGCTCTTTGGATGGGATACTACTGCGGACGGCATTATTGCCGCTCCAAATGGCTATGAAGACCTTTATTGTATGATTGAGATGGGCTTCAACTCAACAGAGGATATCGTGGTTCTTCCAAAGGTTAAGCTTAACTCTCGCGCGGTTATCGCTTCAATGAAGACCGATGCTTCACGCGCGAACATCACTGGTACTTGCTATACCGCTTTCGTTGCACCTGCAAAGGCTTCGGAAGGTATTGAGACCGATATGGCGGTAATTGCCAAAGATAAGGTTACCACTTATGTAGTTCGCGCTACAAAGGTAGATGCCTAATGCTAATTTAGCCTAATAAGGACTTAGGAGGGGGAGGGTTTATGCCCTTCCCCTTTTTAATTAAGATATGATAACGATATGGCAGAAAGTAAAAGGATAGTAAAAACGGCGGGCAAGCCAAAAGAAGTAAAGAAGAAAGAGCCGCCTAAAGAGGCGTCGCTCGAATCGCAAGAACGACTTGCGGAAATACTTAACGATAGCCCTCGTTTAGTTTCTTTAAATGACACGGAATGGGAAGTAAGAGCATTGCGAATGGGAACGCAATACCTTATAGCACAAGAAGTTATAAAGATAAACAAAGTAGAAAACGCGTCTTATGGCGACATTGTTAAGCAATTCGCGGTGAACATTCCTTCATTATTAAAGATATTGACGCTTGCCTTACTTAACGATAAAAAGAAGATATTTCGTAATGGTGAAGAAACGGAGGGATTCTCGGATTTATATGAATCAACTTACAATACACTTGCTTGGGATTGTAATGTAAGTGAGTTTGGAAATATCTTTTTGGAGACTCTTCAGCTTCTTGATGTTAGTTTTTTTATGGAGAGCTGTCGTATTGTAGAGATGTTCAAAGTCGCTACGACAGCGAGGAGGATGACGACGAAAGAACAGAAATAATATATAGCCGAAGCGAGGTGGGTTCAATGGTTGACTTCTTAAAGGCGAATCCATTCGTAACCTACGAGCAATATAGATGGGGATTAAGCATCCCTATGATTAGGCTTATGAGCACGGATAATACTCGTGTTCACTACCTCTCGGAGAAAGAGATTAAAAGGCGCAAAGATAAGTATGTTGACGGAAGTAACTTCAATGACTTAGGAGTGCCAATTTTCGGAAAAAGGGATTAGTAATAAATAAAATATAGGAGGACAAGTATGCCACAAGCAATAGGTTCAAATATTGATATTGGTGGGCTTTCTAAAGCCATTCAAGAAGCCGACAATGGCCTTAAAAACTTACAAAAGACTTCCGATAATGTAACCAAAAGCATAAATAAAGCTTTTGAATCCGTTGCACAAGGAGGTGTCCAACAATTATCGCAAACAATTGAAGCCTTGAATAAAAGGCTTCAAAATCTTGGCAATATTTCGTCAAGCAAGAGTGTTAGCAATATGATGGATGGGATTGGAAAATCTACGGAAAACGCGATTGACAAAGTGAACCGCCTATCTCGACAAATGGAAGGTCTAGTGAGCGGCAACATGTCTAATAATGCGGGAACGCTTGGAAAGCTGGCTTTAGGAGAACAGCTACAAAAAGTCGACCAAGAGCTAAACCAAGCTATTGCAAGATATAAAGAGCTGCAAAACGAATTTACACATCTTTCGGTTCCAGCGGGCAACAATAGCGCGATGAAAGCTATCCAAGATGAAGTGCAATTCGTGATAGAGTATAGGAAACTTTTGGAGACCGAGAAGGACGCGATATTAAAAGCACAAGCATCTTTGGAAAACGCTCAAAAAACGCTTTCTCGGAAAGACCCTTTCAAGGCTAAGATAGACGACTTGGGTAGAGAATCCTTAGAGGCGATGAGATATAAGGATGCAATGGACGCGATGAGGGAGTTCTATGCAGAGGAAGAAAAACGAGCTAGGGAATCCGAGAAAAATCGTCAAAAATACCTCAACACGCCAAAAGGTGCAATGGAGTTCGCTCAAAAAGCGATGAACGAAGAGCGTTCTATCAAAGCGTTGAAAGAAGCAATTAGCCACCTTGAAAAAGCACAGGAAAGCGTTAATACGCGCACTCAAAAAGGCAAAAAAGAGTTTGAACAACTTGGGAATCAGCTTAGACAGACAAAGAAGGCATTGTCGGAACTTACGGGAGAATCTAAAGATTTTTCCGCAAGCTTCAAAGGAGTAGGCAATACTATTGCGGCTGCTTTTAGCATTCATTCTATACGCGGATTTGTAAATCAATTAATCGCTATTCGAGGCGAATTTGAACTTCAGCACCGCTCTCTTCAAATTCTTATTGGTGACTTAGACAAGGCAAATGAAATTTGGGATAAAACCGTATCTCTTGCCGTAAAATCGCCTTTTAGAGTTAAGGAGTTAGTGACCTATACAAAGCAGTTGGCAGCATATAGGGTTGAGGCCGATAAGCTTTATGAAACCAACCGTATGCTTGCCGATGTTTCAGCAGGTCTAGGCGTAGATATGAATAGACTTATTCTCGCCTTTGGACAGGTTAAAGCGGCCAACTTCTTGAGGGGAACGGAGCTGCGCCAGTTCTCGGAAGCGGGTGTAAACATGCTAGATGAACTTGCCAAACGCTTCACGGCATTAGAAGGACGTGTCGTATCCGTCGGCGAAGTATTCGAAAGGGTGTCTAAGCGCATGGTGTCATTCAAGGATGTTGAAGCCGTCTTCGAAACAATTACAAGCAAGGGTGGAGTCTTCTATCAAATGCAAGAGAAACAAGCCGAAACTACAAGAGGTATGATTATGAACCTCAAAGATAGTATAGACTTGATGTTCAATGAAATAGGACAGACGAATGATGGGATTATAAAGGGTAGTATTCGTCTTATAAAACAGCTAATTGACAATTGGAGAAGGTTCAAGCCCGTGATTGAAACTACGGGTATTGCTCTACTGACTTATTTCGGAACAAAAGCTCTTAAGAAAATAGCGAACGGTGTAAACGCAACAATTACAGCATTTAATACTCACCCTATTGTCGCCGTCATTTCCTTAGTGGCAACTTTAGCAACAATTATATGGAGGTGTGTAGAAAATACCGACGCGCTAACCGCTGCTCTCAATCAAATCGATATTGAAGTGACAAAACAGCTACAAGAGTCTATTTCTCTTTATCGCGAACTCGCCGAGAAAATCCAAGATGTTACCACGAAAGAAGAAGATAGAACCGAGGCAATGACCGAACTTGAATCTAAGTTCAAAGATATCCTTCCCGACCAATATCTTGAGTTGGAGTATATTCGTAGCATCTCGGATAATTATGACGCGGCAACCGATGCTATGATGAATTACTACAATTCGAAGGCAATGCAGCAAAAAAAAGATAAGGTTGAGAGCGAATTTAGTGATGAAATTTATGGTACGGATATACCAGAACTTATTGAGTCCTTACAAACATTCGTAACTAATACCGAGTCGCTTACGGATAGACAAAGAGCTGCTGTTGGTTCGGGCGTTTCAGGTATTGTAAATAAAATTGTTGAAGAAATAAAAAGCGGAGAACTTGAAAATTCTTATGACACCGTACTTGAAGAATTAAATAAGAGGCTCGCGAAGTATGGAAAAACGGAGGCGTTAAATGTTGATATCAAAGATTGGTGGGGATTTACACAAAACTATGTAGCAGAAGATATAAGAGACCTTGTAAAAACCCTTGACGAATATTCTTCAAGAATGTCTTATATACCCCCTTTGCCGTATGCTTCATGGGACGAAGAGGTTGCCGCTAATGCACTTATTGAGTATAAGAATTATATCAAGCAGGTGGAAGGCGCATCGAATCAACTCTTTAACTTAGCCGATAAATTTTCCAAATCGCCAGAAGGAAGAGACGCAACCGAGCAAATTATGGCTATTGTGGAAAGTTTAGATTTGCCAGACAACCTAACAAATCAATTCCAACCGCTATTGCTTGAATATGCTAACGAGCTATTTCTAGGAGCAAAGGGAGGAGAACTTGAGTTTAAGGCTTTGTCCGCTAGTGTACAAGAGAAGTGGAAGGCTACAATAGCATTGATTTGGTCTTCTCTCGCAGAAAATACGGCAAGCTCGGCAGAAGTCGGAGCAAAAGAGCTTGCCGACCTTATGTGGAAAGAGTCCGACAAGGCCGTCGCGGAGAGTGCGGGTTTACAATTATCGGATTTCCAAAAAGAAGTAGCTAATGTCTTTAGGGATGTTGCAAAGGATGCAAAAGTTGACAATGCTTTATTTGCGGAGTTTATACCAGATTCAACTAAGGCGGTTGGAGACATCATTAAAGACCTTAAGAAACTTGAAGAAGAGAGAACCGAAGCCGTAAAAGCCTGGGATAAGGTGATAAGCAGGGGAGCATCTATCGAAGAGGCCGAGGCCATAAGGACTATCAGCAATGACACTATTGAAGCGTGGAGAAAGTCTATACCCGTACTTGCCGAAGCCGCTGATAGGCTTGGTTATGTTCCGAAAAAAGAGAATAAAGATAAAAACAAAGACATCCAAGAGCGTATTAAGGTCGTTGACGACATGCACAAGAAGTACGAGGAGCTTAATAAGACTCTCTCGGAAAGCGAATCGCTTGAGGGCGCGTTCAAAGCGTATAAAGATGCCTTTGCTACCGCTTATGGACGCGAAGATGTAAGAAAGATGTCGGGAAAGGAGTTCGTCAAGAAAGTGCTAAACTTCCCTAATGAGGATGAAGTTGTAAAGTGGTTTGATGACCTTGAAAAACAAGTTTCCGATAAAAAAGACAAGATGAAAGTTTCGCTTGCGAAAGGAAAGTTTGTGATGGATGCTACCGTGCGTCTTAAAAAGGATACGGACAAGCAACTTGAGAAAGATATTCAAGATTTGTTCGACGAATATGACTTATCACGCGAGCTAAAAAAACTTAATATACCTACCGACCTTGCTAAAAGCCTTTTTGGTATAAAGACTACCGACCTTAAGGATATTCGTAAGAAGATAGAGGACGAACTTACGACTGCACGAGCCGAAAAAGGAAACGAGGATAGAATCAAGCAGTTAGAAGAAGACCTTGAGAAAGTAAACGACATGGAAGATAAGGCTCAAATCGAAAGACTTAAGACTTATCTTCAATACACTCGCGACGCTATCGGAGAAAGAGCCAAGATAAAGGTTGAGGAGATGACTAAGCTACAAGAAATAGACGAGACCTTCACTAAGGCAATGAATAAAGCTAAGACCGAGGAGGATAAAAAACGAATCAAGGAACAACGCGCTCTTGCCGAAGATGGGGTAAGAAAGGAGGCGTCCGAGAAGACAAATAAACTTGATTGGGAAGATTTTAAGTCATCGGATACCTTCATTAACCTCTTTAACGACCTTGACAACGCATCGACCGAGCTCATTACGCATACCATTACGCAAATAGAAAAGTTCAAAAAAGAGTGGACGGATATGCCCGTAGAATCCGCCAAAGAAATGGCTTTGAAGTTGAACGACCTTCAACTTGCCCTAATGGATACCGATAAACCGCTTAAAGATAACAAGAAACTTTGGGCGGAGTTAGGAAATGAAATGGAGAAAAGAGGTATAGAAGGGAGAACCCGTAGTTCTCAAGCACAAGCAAAATTAACGGAAGCGGTCACTTCCGAAAACAAAGATTTCGAGGAAGAGATAGCTCTTGGAGAGAAACGCATTGCTATGCTAGAGGTAATAAATAATATTACCTCGGAGAATAAAGAGACGAAACTACAAGAACTAGGCGTCACAAAAGATACGGTTACGGCTCTTGGTCTCTCCGAAAAGGTTCTTTCAAATAGTGTAAAGAAAAACCAAGATTTAATTAAAGGTGAGGAGGATAGCCTTGCGAAGATAAACGATAAGATTGCCGCAAATAGAAAAGTGCTTAACACGCAGAAGCAAATATCAAAGAACTATCAAGAGCTAAACGACGCCATTAGCACAGCAAAAAAACTTGCTAATGACTTATATGACTCTTTTAAAGAACTTACCGAAGTTCTCGGGGGCGATGGTCCAGCGATGATTTTTGCCGACATGGGTATGAGCATGGCAAATACGGTACTCGACACAATAATGCTCATAGTCCAAATGAATGCGGCTACTATTGCCGCCGAAGGGCTCGGAGCGGCTATGAAAAGCGCATCGGGTATTATTGGGTGGATTGTTATGGCTATCGAGATTCTTGTGCAAGCAATAGCCGCAGCATTCAACTATGCCGAAAAGGTGAAACAAATGAAACTTGATATCTTGGCTGGGCAAGTTGATAATCTCAAACAAAAGTTTGACGCTCTTGCGGAAAGCATTGACGAGGCTTGGTCTATAAAACAACTCAAAGAGTATGAGAGAGAAATTGACAAGGTACACGACAAAATGAAAGCCGCACAAGAGGACTATATAAAGCTTTTAGAAAGCAATGACAAGGACAAGGACACCATTGAGATGGCAAAGGAAGCGCAGACGCTACTTGATGCGGGATATGGAGTTGAAGACCTGACCAAGAAACAGAGAAAAGCACTATTGAGTGAAGAGTACAAAAATTACAAGGAGGCGACCGACGACCTTGCGGAAATAGAAGAAGACTATGCCGACAAGAAAAAAGAAATTCTTGAAAGTGTTGGTGGAATTACCGACCCTCACGACGCGGCAAGTGAGTTCGTAGATGCATGGTTAGACGCATACAAAGAAACGGGGGACGGGCTTGCGGGTCTCGAAGATAACTTTGACGAGTTTTTTGAAAACCTCATTAAGCAAAAAGCGGCAAGAATGTTATCGGACACTTTGCTCACACAATGGATTGATGCCGTAAACGGGGCTTTAGCGGAAGATAGCGAAGGAGGTAGAGACTTAACCGATTCGGAGAAGGCCGACATTAAAGCCGCTCAAGAAAGAGCCAAGGGAGAGATAAATAGTCTCTTGACAGGACTTTTTGACGGGCTTGGCGTAGGCACGGGGAACGGAGAGCTTTCATCTTTGCAAAAGGGAGTCCAAGGAGTAACCGAACAAACCGCCCAAGTCCTTGAAGCACTCCTTAACTCTATGCGCGACACACAAGCAAATGCGTACTCGGAGCTTCAATCTCAAACAAATATTTTAAGGGATATCAAGGGCATTCTTAATGACTTAACAAGTGCTGGCCCACGAGCCTTAAGCGTGAAGTTTGCATAAAAACTTTCTTTCATATCAATATCGGATTTCCCCGTCTATCAAGGCGGGGATTTCTTTTACATTTAAAAAGAAACGCCTGTGCCAAAGTACGGCACAAGCGCATTATATAGTGATTTGAGAAGAATGGTCTATTTGCCGTCTTGAGGAAGTGATTCAATCGCCTCTTTAACGGTGTCGAGGGCCTCCATCGTATTTCTAAATTCCCTATCTTTCTCAACGGTTTCCTCCTTGAGTTCTTCGCTCATAAGACCTTCGTATAGCTTTTTAAGGAACTCCATCGTCCTTAGTGCGATTTCTTGCGGAAACTCCCTATCCATGAATGAAACTCTCGGCAACGAGAGATTATATGCGACAATGGTTAAGAGCGATTCAAAGTTTTCTTTCTCCTCTCCCTCAAGCTTTGCATAGGACTCCTTGTTTACTACCAAATCCGAAAGAACCGCATAAAGAGCCGTGTTAGTCGGGGTAACAAACACGCTATAACCGCCATATTCGTGATAAAGCGCTCCCTTGTCGGTAAGCGTAATGCGGAAAGTTCGCCCCGCCCACTCGTCGGTCTCCTTGCCGCAATCGAGAGCGATAGGTTCTACGCCCATTTGCCCCTTAAGAGACAAGGCCTCATCAATGAGCTTATCAAAGAAATGTACATCCTTTGCGTTTGTGCGGAGTTGCTTCTTGACATCCGCAAGTCTTTCTTTCAATACTTTCTTATCCATTGCATTAATCTTTTATAATTATTGTATTTGCTTTCTTTTCGTCCGCAAGTTGCCTCTTGATGGCAACCCTAATATTAGCCTTGTCAAGCTGCTTCCTATCGGCGTTTTCGAAGTCCATTTCAACGCCGTTGAACTTCAAGTGCTCAATAAGTTTTGCCGTTCCCTCCTCGTCTTTCTTAAACTTCTTCACATACGAAGGCTCTAGATAAGAGAGAGGATAAATCTCCTCGAACTTGAGGATGGCCGCGCAGCGACCAAAGTCCTTGACAATCCTATTCTTTCCGTTTTCGTCAATCTCAACAACGCAATAGTAATTATTGCCGTCACTCTTTAGCGTCTTGCAAATCGCCGAGATGTAGACATCCTTGCCGTTCCACGGCTCGGGCAAGGTCGATACCTTGCAATACTCAAGGCAATCGAACATACTCTTTTCCGAATCAATCATACCTATTCTTCTCTTTATTTTTGTAAAATATTATATCCAATATTCACGCCCCATATAGGCTCTTTCCTATAAAGCCCTAAATCGCATGAAATTAGCCACTTTCCTTTCAAAGATAGACCAAGCCCCACCTTTGGAGAGAAATCCCCGCAAATCGACGAAAAACCGCCAAAAACAAAGAAGGACGACTTATCTTTCGTGACCGTAGTCGTAGATGTCTCGTAAATCGTCTTGTAAACGGTCTTCGGATAGACATTCGCCTCCAAGAACTCAACATCAAATCCCTTTACCTTGAAGTCAAACACATCTTTCTTCGAAAAGGTGTACTCTTGACGAGGCACGGGGACGGGAATCGAGTCTCTAACCGTAATATAGACCGTATCGGCGGGCTCTTTCTCTATTTTGACCTTGGTAATAACCGTGGTGTCGTGCTTAACAACCACAAGCGTATCCGTGTGTCGCTCGGTAATCACCGTCGGCTCTCCGCAATCGACATTTAGCGACCATAGGAGCAACACACATAGACACGCGACTATCGCCCAAGGTAGTATCTTACTTTCTATCGCTATCTTCATCCTCCGAGACCTCCTCGTATTCAAGCTCAAGGGCATCTACAAGGAAGCCAAGGTACATAGCCATCTCATCGGCCTTCTTAACATCATCCGCCTCCAATGCCTTATCTTGCTCGTCTTGCAAGAAGTTCAAAAGACCCTCAAGAACCTTCAACTCATCCTCCGACTCAAACCACTCGTAGAAGTCGTTGAACCCAAGTATTTGAAGGCCAGCCGTTACGGGGTATTCCACAAACTCTACCACGCCACCCTTTTCGATAACTCCTTTTCCAAGAAGGAATCCCATAATCTTGCTAGCGTTTTGCTTCGAGAATCCGAAGTGCTTTACGAACTCTCTTACCTCTTCAATTGTTCTCATTCTTCTCTCTATTTTAATTATTCAACATCAAATGTCCTTCCGAAAATATTCGACAACTTATAGCTTACCTCAATATAAGGGTGGCTACCGTGCCATTGCGACTTATCCGTAGCTATCTCATCCTTGACATAAAAAACAAGCTTCTTCTTGCGAGCCGTGTCATAATAAATGTGGAAAGGAGACCCCTTAAGATAAGCATTAAAAGCATTATAACCCTCATAGCGACGCTCTCCTATGAAGTAGAGAGTAAGAGTAACCGTCGTGGGCTTATGCGTAAGACTTCTAGGAACATGCACACGAAGCCTATCGGAGTCGGCATATGACTCCGTGTACACATTAGCCGCACCAATCGTGTCCAAACCCTTACACTCCTTATAACGCAAGCCTTGAAAAGCCTCCTCAAGACTCTTAGGCTCACTTCCAACAAGAATGTTACCCTCCTTGTCACACTCTTGCATGTAAAACTTATACTCACTCATATCTCTAACTAATCTATCTTGTCAACCCTGGTGCCCGTAGGCCTAACACGCTTCCTGTGGTAAAACCTCGTCGGCTTCAACCTACCTATTATCGGAGAACTAAGACCCCTTCTCTGTAAATCCGCATAATGAGCGGGATTCGTCTTCTGCCGTATCCAATGAGTAAAACCCTTCATCGGCTCGTCCATCTCCTGCACAAAACCAAAGGTCATCCAACCATCACCATACTGACTCTTCACCAAACCATTCCTCTCTACGGGTATAGCTATACACAACTCCTTCTCGCCATTCTCATCCTCACATACCACCTCACGAGCGCCAAGGAAATTACTCAAATAAAATGTCCCCTCAAATGTCGCCATAACTAATCCCTACCTCTACTCCAACCACTCTTCTGTATCCTCCTAAACCTACACCCCGCATCAACGCTCTCTACAACCACATCTCCCGCATCACCGTAGGCTATCAACCGTACCCTACCACCACCAACTATGCTCAAACTCACCTCACCACTCGCATATACATCACATACATGCCATTCGGGAATAAACAATACTACATCACTATCAATCAATACAACCAAGGTACTCTCAACATCTATACTACCCTCGTATCCACAATACATCACACTACTATATCCACCCTCACCCTCATACACATACCTTCCGTTGATGTACTTGCCAAACCTCCTCTCAATCTCCTCCGTACTTATTCCCCAACCCTTGACAATACCATCACACACGAAATCCGCACCCTGAGCACTCAAAGCCAAGTCCATCAACCCCTTCTTGCTACCACACTCATCCCACAATACCGCGTAGCGGTCGCACATGCCCTCTTTACGAGCGTTTTCCCTAAATTTCTCTAAATCCACCATAAGAAATCTACTTTTGCCCGCAAAAGTAAAAGAAAAAATCATATTTCCAAAGAAAATATACCAAAAATAAAAAAAGCACCAAGTCGCAGCTCGATACTCTTTACTTGTAATACTAAGACGCAATTCTCAATAAGGCTTGGCATTACGGCACAAAGATAAAAAAATCAAAAAAAAAATTTAAAAAAAATCGAAATGGGGCAACGCTTGCCTCCAAAAATCGAGAAACGGGGAGGGTGGGTGTTTTTAAAATATTTTAAAAACCTACGGGATATTATTAAAAGGCCTAAATATATCGACGGGTCGATTATTAAAATATTTAATAATATTATTTAGGTTTATAAAGTATTTTAATGCTTAAAAATATTTTTGCTTGATATTCAAGTATAAATTGATTATATCGAAAAAAAGCCGTATCTTTGTATCATCAAAGATGATAACAAAGGACAAAACAAACAACACAAATATTTAACCTTTTAAATTTACAAAGTTATGATGACAACAAACAACAAGCCAAGCGCAAAACTTGAAAAATCAATCAATGACGTAGCAAACGTATTTAACGAGAATACAACCGTTAATTATCTCGGTTGTAAAATTCGCACCACACGTAAACAAGAGCCTTTCAAGTATGTAACCAATACGGGAAAACCCGCAACAAAGAGTGCGAGATATTGGGGATATATTGAGTATCCAAACGGAGAGCGCGAAGAGTTTGCAAACGCAAGAGGCGGAGCAATCGCAAGGCTTTGCGGCATCTATGTAAGAGAGGAGCACGAAGCAAGAGAGCGAGCAACCAAGAATGGCGAGATTTGGGAATGTGCTCGCAAATTCTTTAGAGAGAATAAGTAACAACCAAACAAAGTATGGCGGATTTGACCGTCCGCCATACTTCCAATTACAACCTTATTTATAAACCCTTTAAATTTCATCATTATGAAAGAGATTATCAGTATCGTAGTAAAGAACATCGTTCTTGCAGTTATCTTAGGAGTTGTAATCATTGGCGCCCTGACACTATTTCTCGCCGTTCCAGACATCCTTGAATGGATATCGGGATACATCGGAGGACTGACGACCTATGGACTATTCATCTCAGGAATGCTCCTCTTCATCGCCTACTGCATCAATCGTGCGAAGTAACGACCCGAGACTCAGGTGAGGTTGAATATCCTCCCTGAGTCTCCAATTAAAAAACAAATCAAGCAGCTTTAAGCTGCAACAACTCAACGAGTTACCTGTATTTACTTAAATAAACACTTTAGGTTCTGATACCTTATTCGTACCTTTGTAACATCAAAATAAAGAAACTAACTAATACAACTACAGATTATGAGACAGATTACAAGAGAAATCGTCGCTGCGTTTATGAACCATGAGACGAAGAGAATCGGAAACAGTTACACCGACGGAACGACCCTTTACCTGCACGGCAATGCAATCGCACGCCACAGATGTGATGGAGACATCGAAGTAACCACCGCAGGATGGAACACGGTTACCACAAGAGAGAGATTGAACGGCATCCCAGGTGTCCATGTCTTTGTCCGTGGCAGGCAGCTCTACCTCAACCACTACAAATGGAATGGCGACTGGGTTTCTCCCGTGCCATATAGCACCGAGAAGGACAGGATGAGATATGGTCACAGATAATTGTGAGCCTGAATAAAGACCTCCAAGCCTCTGCACTTTGCTCAAATAAAGTTTGGGGGTCTGAACATAAATCACGACCTTTGTATCGTTAACCAATAAAACTACATGACGATGGATTACATCAGCAAAAACTACAAGAAAGACCACCTCTACAGTGGCATGCACGGCTACCATTTTCACCATGGACAGCCAATGAATGAACCGAAAGGCTACTCAGTCCGCAAGGGACGAATCGGAGTCGAGCTGGAGGTCGAGTTCACGAACTACGACAAATGCTCAGAGTTCAAGAGAGCCAAGAGCAACTGGTTCTACCTCGAGCGCGACGGAAGCATCGGAGGATATAACACTGAGGGTGTCGAGATTATCACCATCCCGCTCAGACCACAAGACGCAAAGTCACCCGAGTTCTGGAGAGAGGGATTGACCAAGCACATCAGCGACCATGCCATATCGTGGGACACTTGCGGACGCTGCGGACTCCATGTTCATATCGGAAACGAGCGACTGGGTGGACATCCACTCACAATCGAGGAGAACAGAGCGAAACTCATCTACTTCCACGAGCACTTCCTCAAAGACCTCCCGCTCACAGAAGCCATCTACGGACGGTCAAGGAGCTACTCAGAGGCGGACGGACGAACCGACCACGGAGAGGAGTTCAGACGAGTTCACAAGATGATGATGAAAGATAGGAAGAGACAGAACGAACTCACGGATGCGACAATCAACCGCAATAGCTTCAGCCGCTACCATGCAATCAATATCACGAACTCGAAGACGACGGAGTTCAGACTCGGCAAGGGAAGTCTCAATCCGATGAGAATCGCTGCGGTCGTAGAGTTCGCCGACCTTCAGTGCGACTACGCGAGGAGTTTGAATTGGGGACAGATGAGTGTAGAGGACTTCATCGAGTACCTGAAAATCCGAGCAACCGACAACCTCAAGCAGTTCATAGCAAGGTGGATGTAAGCTCAAAGCATCCACCTGAAGTATCACTTTAAGTAAAAACAACTAACAGAATGTGTATCATAGCAATTAAAGACGCTGGGGTGCAATTCCCCACTATCGCCACAGTAGAGACAATGTGCGACAACAACCCAGACGGATTTGCCGTCGTATGGCACAAGTCTGGAGACAAGCACTCACGAGTATATAGGACGATGGACAGAGACAAGTTCTTGAAACGATATCGGATGATTGTCAGATATCACGACTATCGGACTACAACATTATACATCCACGCCAGGATAGCAACTCACGGCTCACTCAAGCAAAGCAACTGCCACGGCTTCGTTGACCACACCACGCGGCTCTGCTTCGCCCATAACGGCATCCTCTCAATCAAAAACAGAGACGACCTCACAGACTCCGAGACTTTCTTCCGAGACTACTTTATTCCGACATTCAGACATGGCGGATGGCACGAGGCAGAGCAACTCATCAAGGGAATAATCGGATACAGCAAATTCGTATTCATGGACGGAGACGGAAGGCTCAGGAGGTTCGGAGACTACATCAAAGACGCTGACGGGATGCTCTACTCAAACTCGTCATTCAGACGACACCCATATTCCTACTACCTGAAAGGATAAAAACACTTGTGCTAAAATACGGCACAAATAACCCAAAACAGAGCTTGTGCTAAAACATGGCACAAGCTTTTTTACTGCAAAATTTTTAGTCAGCCAATATATATTTACAACACACATATATAAACACAGATATGGATATAGATATAGAAATACATCAGAGATAATATTGTATATTGCAAGAGAGTTATTATTATATCTGATATGATATAATATATTATAATATAGATATAGATTTTTAATTACAGAGAGAGGGTGTTAGAGTGCTAACTTTTTTTGGTTGATTTTTTGCGGGTTATTTGTTCGTGTTTTATTTGTGAGTATAGTGTTATATTGTCGTGTTTGGGATAGTGGAAAATAGGGCTATTTATGGCTTAAATTTGGGTATATTGTTATAGTATTTTATGGTGCATATAAAGATATAATAATATAAATATTGCTATCTGCATAAAGTTTAATTTATTTTTGTATATTAAAATTATTTTTGTACCTTTGTAAAAGAAAGATAAAGCAATAGAAAATAACCAATAAAGACTATAAGATTATGAAGAAGAAAGAAATTAAGCTTTACAAGTGGGCAGTTGATAGTAATGCTCGTCTTGAGGATGTCCTTCAAAGCACTGCGGGACGATTGAAGTCCAAGATAGAGAATGACGAGCGACTTACTCCCGATGACTGGGCATGGCTCATCCACAATGCCAACTTTTCAATCTGTTGCGGTAAGGGAAGTGTCTCCGTTCTTGGCTGGTGTTTCGACTTCCGTCCCGTACTTAAGCTCTATGTGTATAAGCAGCACGGACATTGGGAGGAAATGTATGCTCCGAATAAGACCCTGCTCCGCAAGAACATTTTTGGCGGGTCGCAGGTAAAGTACATTCTTGAAGTTAAATAATCAATGATAAAATTATCAGGTATGAAAAGAAGAATTTTTACCGAGACGGAGCAAATCCCTGCGTGGGCTTTATGCGCGATTATTAATGACGATTATACTGGCCTTTCTCACGAGGATTGCAAGACCTTAAAGGACTGGCTCGACGAGACACATTACGACATAATTGCACCGCCACACGATGACGACTACCCTTACTTCTGCTCTCATCCCGCCTTTGGTCTCGCCTGTGATGTGTACGACCTTAAATGTACCTGTATAAACTTAAAATAATACTTGTATAATATAAAATAATATATTATCTTTGCTAATGTAATTTTAAAAGGTTTTAAAAATTTGTTTGTGGGTAAGGCGGACACGACGCGAGGTCAGAGGCTTGGGGTTGAACTCCCCTCTCCGCCACGAGATTCTAAAGATTCTTGTCTGAATCGAGCGCGTTCTGCGCAACTTGCTTTTACCAAGGTCGTCCGTCGCGATGATGCACGAACCTTTCTACTCAGAGAATATTTAAGTTTAACCAATATAAAACAACTACAGAGATTATGGCAAACATGAGTTATTGTAGGTTCGAGAATACCTACTCAGACCTTAGAGATTGCGTTATGCACCTTGAACTTCTTGCTGGCGGTGATGCGACCATCAGCCCACGCGAATGGGAGTATGCGAAGATGATGCGCTCCCTCTGCGACGACTACCTCTCCCTCTTGGATGAGTTGGAGACCCAGCATGCCGAGGTTTCTACGAGGAGGAGGAATAATAACCGAATAAACAGATAGAAGATTATGAGAGCTTTTAACATAGTTTGGGATATGGATAATGATGATTATATCAATCTCAACGAGCAGGACGCTTTACCTCCAAAGGAAGTTTTTATTCCAGATTTAGTGTGGGATGAGGAAATAGAGGATGTGAATGGTGTCGCGGACTGGCTTTCCGACCAATACGGATTTTGCGTGGATTCGTTTGACCTTGACGACATGAAAGAAACCGACATTTGCCCGCGCTGTGGCTCTACTTACATAGCGCACGGAAATCGCGGTACTAATATCTGTTGTGAATGTGCGGAAGAGTTTTAACCTCCTCCTGCATAAAAACACTAAAATAATATAAATAATATTTGTATATTAAATTATTATTTGTAATTTTGTGGTGTAATAATAAAACAACAACCAACTAAACGACAAAGTTATGAAAGAGAATGTAAAGACTTACGGCACAAATTACCGAGTGGCAACTCAGTGGATGAACAATTCGTACATCCTTTGCAACGACATCGTGGAAAAAGACTTCTCTGTGTACGAGAA
>JAEIGA010007761.1_pt1 | contig 16276 bp, 12 predicted proteins | sample 9270691 | NCBI WGS metagenome assembly JAEIGA01 (sample SAMN17057246, study PRJNA624740) | gut metagenome | biome: biome; isolation source: fecal sample | host: Bos grunniens | place: China: Xizang | collected 2019
GAGATATTACAGCATAGCATGATTTTCTCAAGAATATGCTGTAATGGTGAAAATTAAATTATCTCAATATACAGCATATAAAGAAGTTCTGGCTAATATACTGTACTCTTGCTTGAGCAATACAGCATAATTAAAGGTTTCAGCCAATATGCTGTACACATCACAATATCAACTTCACACAACCCAAAAAGGGGCTTCGCCCAGATGATTTAATCATCTAAAGCGACAGCCCCGCCATTTTATTTTTTGTATTGACATAATTTAAAATGTGCTATATTATTATAAATACATCTCATAAATAAAATGTTACTAAATAAGCGCGCATTTATGAAATGTAAATTTAATTTTTAGGAGGAAATTTGATTAAGAATGAAGAAGGGGTTTAGATTAATAGGGAATATATTGCCGGTTATTATAGTGGCTATTGTATTTTTAATTGAGGGAAGTATAGACCATAGTATGGCATATGCGGATGGGGAAACTAACAGTATCAGCGCAATTGCAATGGTTAGGGGGAGTAGTAATGTGGGCTATGCCTACAGACATTATATGATTATTAATAATGTTCAGGTAATTGCATATTGTAGTGATCATAACAAAGTTACCCTACAGCCAGGGACGGTAGTTACAGCAAGCTCCAGAGGTAAGGAGAATTTATCCGATGATATGATTAATAAAATGAAGAAGGTATTATATTACGGATATGGGGGAGAAGGAAGTATCACAGGACTTACAGATGATGATTTTTTACTGACATCTTTTGCCCTGAGTTATGTGAAAAATAATGATTCTAATGCAGGGACTTTAACAAAGGCCTATGCAGATAAGTTACTTGGTATGCCGGAGGTTCCAGATAGTTTTAAGTTAACTTTTTGGTATAGTGGACAGGATTCTTTACAGGAACTAGTAACTACAGAAGTAAAGCATGACACAGATGTTCCTGATGAGCCTAAGACAGTACATTTAAAGATTAATAAATATGGTAATGCCACTGGAACAGCAACCGTATATAGAGGTGGGGTTTTTCAATTATACGACGAGAATAGAAAATTGATGTCAACTATTGCGGATACATCTAAGGCTGGTCAGACACCGGAATATTTAACAAAGAACACGGTTTTAACTGAAGGAAAGAAGTATATGATTAAGGAGATAAAGGCACCTTATGGATGTGTGCTTCCAGAAGATAATGAAACCTGGTTTACCATTCCAAAGAAAGCTGGTGATCCTTACACAGTAAATGTAACAGATACATCTGTTTATTCTAATTTAAAATTCGTGAAGACCTCAGATTACAATTATGATTCTGTGGGTAAGACATCCGGTCAGGGAGAGTATTATGTTGAAGAATATTCTGTCCATGATAATACATATAGAAGATGCTGCAGGGTTAACTATAATGGGGATAATGATAAGAATAAATCTTCCCACAATGTATATTCTTTAAGTATTAATGTACCAAAGCTTCAATATGGTTGGAGCAATGGAAAAGCTGTTGTAATGGACGAAATATCAAGAACTACAAATGTTAATTCTAAATTATATTATACGCCTCACAACCTTGGAAAGTTCAGATTAGTAGAGGAAAATGCTCCAAAGGGGTATGAAACATCACAACCGTTATATTTTACAATAAGCGATAGTGCCATAGAGGTAAAGGATCTTTCAAAAGACTGGAATGTTAATGAGAAAAATACAGGATTAGTCTATGATACGCCAAAGTATTTCTTAATAGCCTTTGATAAAAGAGATGAATATACAAATGAGCTTTTAGAAAATGTAGAATTTGAAGTTCAAGAATTAAATAATGATAAATGGAGTAAGGTGGCTGATGTTGGTACCAATACGGACGATGAAATTCAACATAAATACATAAGTGATAAGTTATATTATACAGAGAATAACAAAGGAAAGTTCAGGTTGGTGGAAACTAAGGCCTTAGATGGATATTTCCAAATGGAGCCGATAGAGTTTACCATGGATATAACAAAGGATTCTGGATATATTTACGAAATTAGTAATGGGGAGGTATATAATACACCAATACCTTATATTCATACTAATGCAAAGGATAATGAATCTAATGCTAATGAGGCAAGAATATCAACTAACACCACCATAGTAGATACAGTTTCATATTACAATTTGCCTTATGGAGATTATAGGATGGAGGGAGTAATTATGGATAAGTCCACGGGAGAGGCTTTAGAGATTCAAGGAGAAAAAGTTATAAGTAAAGAAAACTTTAGTGTGCAGGAACATAATGGAAAAATAGATATTAAGTTTACTTTTGATTCTAGTAGCTTAGAGGGAAAAGATATTGTGGTATATGAAGTCTTGTATTCAAGCGATGAGGTAGTAGCTGAACATAAAGATATAAATGATATGGGACAAAGTATATCATTTATGGTAGAGGAGACTACTGAAGAGACTACTGAAGAGACAACAATTGGGGAAACCACCAAGGAGACCACAACAATTGGGGAAACCACAGTTAAAGAAACTACAATAGTAGAAACAACGAAAACAGCAACAAAGGGAGAACTTGAAACAAAGGTACTTGGAGAAAAGATGGATAGAACAACTCCCGGAGAAAATGAAGAACAGCCTCCATTGACAGGTGATACTCACAAAGGGATATTTGTATTAACAATATTAATAGCAGGAATAGTATTAGTTATATCGGCAAAACATAATAATCAATAAAAGAACATATTTAATTTCTAAAGCTATCAAATAACCATCACATTCCATTTGTATATTAATAGCGAGATATAACAACAAAGAAAATGAAAAAAGGAGTGGGTTATTATGAAGTACAGATGGTATTTAGCAATGGCATTATCAATTGGATTGATAACTGTAGGTTGCGTAGGATGTGGAAATTCAACTAGTAGTTCAAAAAGTAATACTAGTACAGCAGGAGAGGTAACTAAATCCATAGAAGAAGATACTAAAGATGATTCATCAGAAGTGGAAGCAGATACATATACAATTAAAGTGACTAAAGTCAAGAAAGGTACAATAACAGGTATCGTTGGAGAAATGGGTGGAATATCAGGAGAAACTGGTGAGATGCCATCTATGGAAGAAGGCGAGATGCCATCTATGGGCGAAGGCTCAGAAAATAGTGATGCATCAGGTACAACTTCAGAAGGGCAGGATAAAATGGACGGAGGATTCCCAGGGGGAATGAATTCCCAGTTCAGTGAGACTGATGAAAAAATCACCGTAAATGTAACGGATGATACTGTTTTTGTAGATGAAACAGGAGAAGGTGTTGAATCTATAGATGATATAGAAACAGGAATGATTCTTGAAGTCGAGGTAGATGAGGATGGTAATGCAGTAACTGTTACTGTGGTAAGTACAGGAAAGACCTCTCAACAAGGTGGCATGGACATGGGTGGTAAAAACAAACAGGCTTCTACAGAGGCTGATAAGACTGAAGAAGATTCTGATATATAAGCGTAAAAAGACGGGCTGTATCTAGTAGTTAGCTAGACAAGCCCGTTAATTACTATTTACTGGTTTTTAGATTGTTGGTGAAACCTTTCTTTTTCATAGAAGTCGTAAAGAAATCTTTAATAATAGTTGGATGGAAGATAAGAAGCATTGGAAACAACTCAAGTCTTCCGGCTAACATATCAAACATAAGTACAAATTTTGTAATTGGTTTATAAAAACTAAAGTTACACGTTGGACCAACCTTTTCTAAACCAGGACCAATGTTATTTAAGGTAGCTGCAACAGAGGTAAAGCTTGTAGTTAAATCATAACCTTCAATAGACACCAGAAACATAGATGCTACAAATAAAACAATGTAGGTTATTAAATATACATTTATGGATCTTACGATTTCATGCTCTACCGGTCTTCCTTCAAATTTGACCTTTTTAACAATTCTTGGATGAATATATGATGCAAATCCTTTTCCAATACTTTTCACAAGAATAACAATTCTTGATACTTTAATTCCACCACCTGTGCTGCCTGCACAAGCACCTATAAACATCAAAATAACCAGTATAAATTTACACGAAGAATGCCATTTGTCAAAATCAGTTGAGGCAAATCCTGTGGTGGTTATTATTGTAGCAACCTGAAAAGCAGAGTGTCTAAGGGCTGTGGCCACGGATTTATAAATGTTTATAACATGTAGAAAAATAATGGCAGTAGAGACACCTACTATTAGAAGATAATATTTAACCTCTTCCATAAAGAATTCTTTAATGTTTCTAAATAATAAGAAGTAGTAGGCATTAAAGTTGATACCAAATAATAACATAAAAATTGTGGCAACCCATTGAATATAAGGAGAGTAGCTTACAAAACTGTCATTCATGATACCAAATCCACCTGTACCTGCGGTTCCAAAGCTTAAAGTAAGAGACTCAAACAAAGTCATGCCACCCAATAGTAAAAAGATTACTTCTATAGTGGTAATAACAAAATAAATTACATATAGAATCATAGCTGATGACTTCATTTTTGGAACTAATTTGCCAACAGAAGGTCCCGGACTTTCTGCCTTCATAATATTTATATTTGAACCGCCACCCATAGGAATTACGGCAAGTAAGAATACCAAAACACCCATACCACCAATCCAGTGGGTAAAACTTCTCCAGAAAAGAGCTGTATGGGAAAGAGCTTCCACATTATTTAAAATGCTAGAACCTGTGGTTGTAAAACCAGAGACTGTTTCAAATAATGCATCTACAAAGTTAGGTATCTCTCCTGTAATATAAAAGGGTATAGAACCTATAAAACTCATTATAATCCATGAAAGACCTGTTATAATACAGCCTTCTTTTAAATAAATTATTGTGTCTTTTGGTTTTAAAATAGTAAGCAGACAACCTATAAGTCCGCTGATTCCTGCTATCAATAGGTAGTAGAAACCTTGATGTTCCTTGTAATATAGAGCAACTACACAAGGAAGTAACATTAGGATGCATTCAATTCGCATAACATGCCCTAGAATGTATCGAATCATACTTCTATTCATAATTGAAAAACTCCATTATTATTCGAGAATATCTGTAATATCATTAAAACCGCTATGGGTAGTAACAATAATTACACTGTCATTCATATTTATTTTAGTTGAACCTGAAGGAATAATAAGTTTATCCTTTCGGTTAATAAGGCAAATGAGAAGATTGTCCTTAAGTTGCAATTGGGAAATTGGAACTTCAGTAATCCTAGATTTTTTATCTACTCTGAATTCAATGGCCTCAACTCTTGAATCATACATGTGATAGAGAGTTTCAATGTTATTGATATCTTTAGAGGCGCTTCTGGCTCGGACATATGCAATTATTGCATCAGAGGTAATATATCTTGGATACAAGACACTGCCTAAATCCAATTTATTTATAGTGGATTTATAATTTACATGATCTATTTTGGTAACAACTTTGGCATCGCTAGAATTTTTAGCGTGCAAGCTTAATAAAATGTTTTCTTCGTCAATTCCTGTTAAAGGTACAAAGGACTCAACGGTTTCAATACCTTCTTCCTTTAAAAGATCTTCATCAGTTCCATCAGCGTTAATAATGACAGCCTTTGGGAGTAATATGGATAATTCTTCGCATCGCTTAGAATCATTTTCAATGATTTTAACAGAAATTCCGGATTTTATAAGTTCATTTGCCAGGTAGAAAGATAAGTTGCCACCACCCACTATCATACAGTTTTTAACACTTTTTGATTTAAAGTGCATTTTACTTAAGAAATATCTTAGTGAACTTCTAATGGCAACAAAGGAAACTTTATCTCCTACTTGGAATTCATAATTACCAGTAGGAATCATTATTTCATTTTCACGTTCTACTGCACATACCAAAACGCCATTCATATAGTCTTTGCTACCTAAATCAGAGAGCTTTAACCCTAGTAGTTCGCTGTCGTCTTGAATTTTGAAACTCATAATTTCTGCGAGACCGTGAGCAAAGGAGTTTACCTCCAAAGCAGCAGGCAGGTACAGAATTCTAGCTATGTCTCTGGCACTTTCTAATTCTGGATTGATAATCATTGCTAATTCGAGTTTATCACATAGATATTTTGTCTCCGAACTATAGTCAGGAGTTCTGACTCTTGCAATTGTATTGCAATCAGATACTCTCTTTGCAAAAGTACAACAAAGTAGATTAAGTTCATCTGAATCAGTTACCGCGATAAATAAATCACAGGATTCAATTCCTGTGTTATGTAGGCTCATAAAATTAGATCCATTTCCCACATATCCCATTACATCATATGTTGAAGTAATCTCTTCAATGGTAGATGAATCTTTATCAATGACTGTAATATCATGGCCTTCCCTTGAAAGTTGTTCAGTAAGAGCGGTACCAACTTTTCCGGCTCCAACAATGGTGATTTGAAGTCCACCTGGGCCTTTTGAGTTTTTCATGATAATTCCTCCAAAATGTTCGCAAAATATACAACTATGATAACACTTTTTGTAGTAAAATCAAATTAATAAATAAAATCTCGTTGACAACCAAAGAAATAAAGTAGTAATATACAATTAGCACTCAAAGAGAAAGAGTGCTAACAATTTTGGAAGTAAGTATTTGATAAATGTAAAATAAATAGTAAGGAAGTGACAGAATGATTACGATACCGGCATATAATATGTTATTTTTACCTGATGTTACATTCTATTTGAAAATGGAATTTTTTGAAAAATATAATATTGATTATAAGAATATAAAAATAGGTGAAGAGGTTTTACTTACAACTATAAAAGATGATAAATCTATTGTTGACCTTACTCCGGAAGACTTTAATCCTATTGGAGTAGTGGCTGGAATTATTAATGTTGATAATGAAGGAAACGTTCAGCTGACTACAAAAGGAAGAGTAGATGTTACCAATATTGAAATTGATGGTGAAAAAGTAACTGCAGATGTTAAAGAAAGAAAAGATATAGAGGATATTACAGAAGCAGAAGTAAAGGATAAATTTATCAAGCTTAGAAAAGCTTTAATAAAATTTATTCAGGGATTTCAGTGGGGAATATGGGGAAGAAATTATATTTTACATATGAAATCTATATATGAAATGGCATGTTCTTTAGGTAGTTACATTGATTTTGACAGTGAAGACAGATACGCCATTGTAGCAACGGATTCTAAAAAGAAGAGATGTGAGCTTATAGAAAAAGTTATCTATGAGTTTATAGAAATGTCTAAGGTAAATGCTGAGGCGGAGTCAGCACAACAGGAGGATCACGAGCAGTTATACAGAGAATCTGCAATCAAAAAACAGATAGAGATTCTTCAGAATGAGCTTGATGAAATGCATCCGGAAAATGTATCAGATGTAAGAAAGTTCGAGAAATTAATTGCCGAATCCGGAATGAATGAAGTTGCTAAAAAAGAAGCAGAAAAAGTTCTTAATAGAATGAAGCAAGAAGGTAAAGATAGCCATGAATATGGAATGCTTTATGATTATTTGGATTTTGTAACAACCCTTTCATGGAAGCCAAAGGAAGGGGAGGATATAAATCTTAAGAATGCAGAGAATATTCTTGATGAAGACCACTATGGACTAAAGAAGGTCAAGGAAAGAATAATACAGCAATTGGCTGTTATGAGTCTTACTAAGAAGCAATCGGGATCAATTCTTTTATTCGTTGGAGCTCCAGGTACCGGTAAAACCAGTATTGGACAGAGTATTGCAAGAGCACTTGGAAGAAAATATGTAAGAATAAGTCTTGGTGGAATTAGGGATGAAGCTGAGATTCGTGGACATAGAAGAACTTATGTGGGAGCTATGCCAGGTAGAATCATGGAAGGTATGAAGCAAAGTGGTGTTTCCAATCCGGTTATGGTTCTTGATGAAGTTGATAAGTTAGTTAAAGATTACGGTGGTGATCCGGCTAGTGCTTTGTTAGAGGTGCTCGATCCGGAGCAAAATGGAACATTTACAGACCATTATATGAATGTGCCATACGATCTTTCTGATGTATTGTTTGTATGTACGGCTAATACATTGGATACTATACCAGAACCGCTATTAAACAGAATGGAAGTTATTCAGTTTCCGGGATATTCAGCTTTGGAGAAATTTTATATTGCAAAGAAACATCTTATTCCTAAAGCATTGAAGAATACAGGTATTAAAAGTTCTACTCTAAAAATCAGTGATGCAGCAATCAGAAGAATTATCAGTGATTACACCATGGAATCTGGAGTAAGAGGTCTAAAAAAAGAGATAGATATTCTTTGTAGAGGTGTTGCTGTTGATTTAGTAAAGGGTGAGGCTACGAAGATATCCGTAGGAGAGAAGAATCTTGTAAAGTATATTGGAAGAAAGAAAACCTTCCACGACGTTGTAAAGAAAGATAAAGTTCCTGGAATTGTTACGGGACTTGCCTGGACTGCAGCAGGAGGAGAGATTCTATTTGTTGAAACAAAGCTTATGAAGGGTAGCGGAGATATCATAATTACCGGTCAATTAGGTGATGTTATGAAAGAATCTGCAAAGATTGCTCTTACAATGATAAAATCTATGTACCCAGAGGTTACAGATATTCTTAAGGAAAATGATCTTCATATACATGTACCGGAGGGTGCAGTGCCTAAGGATGGTCCTTCAGCTGGAATAACTCTTATAACTGCTTTGGCATCATTATTTACCGGTAAGTATGTAGATTCCACAGTTGCTATGACTGGAGAGGTATCTCTCAGAGGTGGTGTAATGCCTATTGGAGGACTTCCAGAAAAGCTTATGGCAGCAGGAAGAGCGGGAGTCAAGAAAGTATTTATTCCAAAGGATAATGTAGAGGATTTAGAGGATGTGGCTACAGAGGTTAAAGAAAAACTTGAGATAGTTCCAGTTGCTAAGATTAAGGATGTACTTAAAGATTTGGGATTAAAATAAAACACAAGGAATTGTCAACTTTGAAGAAATATAGAAGTTGACAATTCCTTTTTTCGTATCTATAATATGCCATGTACATTACAAAATCATCGATGAAAATACATTTGAAAGGATTATATTTATGGAGACTTCAGTTAATAAGACATCAGAATCAGTTAAAAATATTGCACTTATAGGTTTAATGACAGCAGTCATTTGTATAATAGGACCTATATCAGTAACACTTCCATTTACCCCTGTACCGATTTCTTTGCAAATATTTGCAATCTATATTACGGCATATGCATTGGGTTTTTCAAGAAGCATTGTTAGTACAGGGATATATTTACTTTTAGGGGCAGTAGGGTTGCCGGTTTTTTCAGGATATCAGGGGGGATTTTCAAGACTTGTAGGACCAACAGGGGGATATTTGGTAGGTTATATTTTTATAGCTCTTATAGTTGGTGGTGTAATTTCAAAGTTTCCAAAGAAAATATGGTTACATGGTTTAGCAATGGTGATTGCTGTTACTATATGTTATATGTTTGGAACAGTATGGTTTACAATTCAGGCAAATGTTGATTTCAAATCAGCACTTTATATGTGCGTAATACCTTTTATACTAGGGGATGTAATTAAAATAATATTGGCATTGATTGTGGGACCAGCTATTTATCATGCTTTAAAGAAAGCAAATTTAAACTAATTTTTGTATTTTGTTTATAAAATGTTATAATGTTGGAAGAATAGCTGTTGAAAGGAATAATTATGGCTAAGAGAGAAGCAAAAACCAACGTTGTAAGAATTTTAGAACGAAATAAAGCAGAATACGAACTTATTAATTATGAGTGTGACGAATTTATAGATGGAATGCATACTGCAAAGATTACCAATGCACCAGTTGAACAGTCCTATAAAACCCTTGTTATGAAAGGTAAAAGTGGTGGTTATTATGTCTTTGTGGTTCAGATTGCCATGGAAGTTGATATGAAAAAGGCAGCCAAGGCTGTAGGGGAAAAATCGGTGGAAATGATTCATGTAAAAGATATTACATCGATTACAGGATATGTCAGAGGTGGATGTTCCCCTTTGGGAATGAAGAAACAGTTTCCTACAGTGATAGATATTTCTGCCCAGGATTATGATTGGATATATGTTAGTGGCGGAAGAATAGGAACTACAGTTAAAGTACATCCAAAGCAATTGGCTGAGATAGCAAGGGCGATATTTTATGATATCACCAGTAAGGAAGGTGAATAAAATGACTATAAATCAACTTAAATATGTAATAACTCTGGCAAGATGTGCATCTATGAATGAAGCGGCTAAGAAATTATTTATTTCCCAGCCTAGTTTATCAGCTTCCGTAAAGGAATTAGAAAAAGAACTGGGAATTCAAATATTTAAAAGAACAAACAGAGGAATAGCTCTAACTCCAGATGGTAAGGAGTTTTTGGGTTATGCATCTCAGATTATAGAACAGTACGATTTAGTAGAAAATAAATATGTCAACAAGGATAATAACAAGAAAAAGTTTAGCGTTTCAATGCAGCATTATTCCTTTGCAGTTAATGCATTTATAAATACTGTTAATAAATTTGGAATGAATGAATATGAGTTTGCGTGCAGAGAAACACAGACTTATGATGTTGTTGATGATGTGAGAACAGGCATTAGCGAAATAGGTATTCTTTTTATAAATGATTTTAATAGAAATGTGTTGGAAAAACTTTTTTCAGAATATAATCTGGAATTTCATCCACTTTTGAATTGTGGAATTTATGCCTATTTATGGAAAAAACATCCGTTAGCAAAAAAGACAATGGTTACGTTAGATGATTTGATGGAATATCCATTTTTATTTTTTGATCAGGGAGAACATAATTCCTTTTATTTTTCAGAAGAAGTCCTGAGTACATATGATTTTAAAAGAAAAATTAAGGCCAATGACAGGGCTACGCTTCTTAATTTAATGGTAGGTTTAAATGGTTACACATTATGCTCCGGAATAATATCCGAAGACCTTAATGGTTCTAATTATATGGCTATAAAATTGGATTCTGAAGAAATAATGACAATAGGTTATATTAAAAGAAAAAATTCAGTTATTAGCGAAGTTGGAAAACAGTATATTAAGGATATTTCCAAGTATAAAAATAGTGGAATGAAATAAATTTTAAAGGATACATTTATGAAAAAAATCGGACTTGTAGGAATGTCTAATGGACAACAGAGGGAAAATAAACCTAATGTTTTAAAGCTGATAAAAACAATTAATGAATGCGGATATGAAGTAGCATTAGGGGATTATATATACGAAACAGAGAATTATTTTAGCGGAAGCCCACAGGATAAGGCAAAAGACCTTATGAAAATGTATGACGACGATGATATTTCTCAAATATTTGATATATCCGGTGGGGATGTGGCAAATGAAGTTCTGGAGTATTTAGATTACCAGGTTATTGCTAATTCAGATAAAATATTTTATGGTTACAGTGATGTGACTACAGTGATAAATGCAATATATGCCAAGACAGGTAAATCGTCTGGTTTGTATCAGATTAGAAATCTTATATATGAAAATTCTCAAAGCCAGATTCAAGCTTTTAAGGATAATTTTTCGTATCAAAATGAAAAGTTAGAATATAGCTTTATCCAGGAAGGTTATATGAAAGGCGTTGTAATTGGTGGAAATATAAGATGTTTTCTAAAACTTGCAGGAACAGAGTATATGCCGGATTTTACTGATAAAATATTATTGTTAGAAGGATTAAATACCACATCTATGCAGTGTGCTACATATCTTGCCCAGCTTAGACAGATGGGTGCTTTTAAGAAGATAAATGGTATTTTATTAGGAACATTTACAAGATTGGATAAAGAAATATTTGTTCCTTCAGTGGAGGAATTGGTATATAAATATGCAGGTGCTGATATTGCCGTTGCCAGAACTCATCAAATAGGCCACGGTTCAGACAGCAGATGTATATATATTGGAAATGAACTTGAATTAATAGATAATTAACCAGGAAGACTTAGGGATACCACAAGTCTTCCTTTTTTTGTTTCTTTAATAGTGTCGTTGAAGGTGAACCTTCCATAACCTCTGCAGGTGACTACATCCCCGGATTTTAGGTTGTAGCTGGAATTGGTATTCATTTTTCCATTTACAAAAACCTTGCTTTCGTGAAACAGTTTCTGAGCCTGGCTTCTTGAAAGGTTATATACTTCGCTAATAACAGCATCTGACCTAAGGGATGCTACGTTTATATTTTTTTGGGTGGTTTTATTAAGATATTCCAATAAAGAGGGTTCTAGCTCATCTAAGGATAAAACATTTGTTTTGACAGTTGTATGCTTTACCCTGTTTAAAGAGTCAGCTAAGAAGTCGGCCATGGATTCCAGGGAAAATATAAAGGCTTCGTTATCCTTTATAATGATATCTCCGATAACATCCCTATTAACGCCGAGATTAATAACGGCTCCAAGAAAATCTCTGTGAGATAGTTCATCAGCAAATTTCTTAGCAGAAGGGGAAACGTGAATGACTACCATAGGCCAGGGCATAACAGCTTCACCAAATCTCACCATTAATCTTTCGGCACCGGCATATCCACCAAATAACTCATATTCCACATAACCAAAGTTATTTTTTGTTCTATGGAATATGTCAAGCTCGGCTAATCCCATAAAATTACTGAAAGTACAAAGATTTCTTTGATACGCTCTGTCAGCTAAATCTATTAAATGTTTTTCAATGTTGTTAGTTTGATTATTATCCATCGACTCCACCTTGTTTTATAAATCGTCAACCACTCGTTTGTCTCGCCAGGTTCCCTTAATCCACCTAATAATAACTATTATACCACGTAACAATTCATCTATAGCCATAGCTATCCATATACCAATAATTCCGCCATGAAATGCTATTCCCAAAATGTAGCTGAATAATACGGAAACACCCCACATAGAGGCCATTCCCAGATAAGTTGGGAATCTAACATCTCCGGCGGCTCTTAAACTCTGTATAACTACTAGATTTGTGGATCTTCCCAGTTCCAGGAAAATACATATAAACATAACCTGGCTTCCAAGTTTTATTATGTCGGTATTATCTGTAAATATTCCAAAGGTGAAAGGGCTTATAAAGAAACCTATAATGGCAATGGTTTCTGCGATAATAACTGCCTTCCACCATATGGATAAAACTCTTTTGTATGCCTTATCATATTCTTTAGCACCAACTTCGTGGCCAACTATGATAGAAGTGGACATGGCAGCGGAAACTGAGAACAAATAGGCAAAACTACTTAAAATATTTGCATAGATTCTGGTATTAACGGCCAAAGCAGATAGAGAATTAATAAAACCAAGTATAACTAATTGGGCAATGTTATAGGAAATGTTTTCTCCAGCAGCTGGAAGTCCAACAAGAATAAGCTTCTTAAGAATATCCTTTGGAAATGGTTTCAAATACTTTATAGAAATATTTCCGTCAATATATTTTATAAAATAAATAATTGCCATAATCACAGCCACAGCTCTTGCGAATACTGTTGAAATAGCAACGCCTTTTGTACTTAGTCCTAAAAATTTCAGAGGTCCATAGAGAAAGCAGTAGTTACCAACAATATTTATAAGGTTCATGGAAAGAGAAATCATCATTCCGATTTTTGTCTTACCGTTGCTTCTGAAAAATTGTGAAAACGTATCCAGTGTGGCTTGTAAGAACAGTAAACCACCAACAATAAGCATGTAATCTCTGGTAGAAGGAACCATTTCTTCAGGAACATGCATGAGTTTTATTATGAAATTATGTAAAAGAAATAAAATTGCACTAACGCCAACACTCAGAGTTAAGTTAAATATAACAGCTACAGTGTATATTTCATTAAGTTTTTCCTTTACTTTTGCACCAATGTACTGAGCTACCACAACACCACTGGCTGTGGATATAATTGAAAATGCAAGGGTTAAAAATCCGAGTATCTGATTAGCATTTCCAATGCCTCCTACTGCATTAGGTGAATGATTGCTAATCATCAAAGTATCAATATATCCCAGACACATTGAAAGTAAAGCCTGAACAAATATTGGCCATCCAAGTTTAAATGTGGACATGTTTTGTACAGAATTTGTTTCTTTTTTATTAACTATATTTTCTCTTTTATTAAATTTATTATACATATTGCAAGTATACTAAAATTTAACGTAAAAATGCAGTATAATATTTGAGATTATTGTATTAATTTCTGTTCATAATAGAAATTATTATTAAATTGAGATATAATAAGCGTCTGTGTAAAGATAGAAAGGTTGTTTTATAAATTGGATAAAAGAGAGACGGAAGAAATAATAAACAAAGAACTTTCAGATGAGGATATTGAAATAGAATTTTACAGTGGTGATGCCACAGAGAATGATTCCAAATCAGAAAGTCCAAAGACATTTAAATAAAAGGTAAAAAAATTTTTTGATACCTCGGAGAAACAAAAAGCAGCTATATTTATAACATTAGGTTTTATAGCAGTTGTTATTTTAATTACATCCTTAAGTATGAATAATAGAAAAAATGACATTTCAGCTGCTACTCCAGGCCAGGCTAGCAAAGGTGAGGCCTACAAGGGAGAAGGCAAAGAGGATGATTTTGATGATACTAAAGAGTCTAAAAATAGTTCTAAGAAGGATTCCAAAGAAAAGGAAACGGTAGATGTTAGTAAATTAGAGGTATCTGAAAAGGATGCTAAGGATGATGCCCAGAATAAAAAGGATAATCAGGAGGTTAATGAAGGATTTCAGTCTATTAATTCAGCCTCCGTTTCAACAATACCATCTACTATGTATGATAAGGCCAGAATATCTTATGGAATAGATGTATCAAAGCATCAGGGAGATATTGATTGGGCTAAGGTAAAAGCTTCAGGAGTTACCTTTGCATTTATCAGAGTAGGATTTAGAGGTTACGAAAATGGTAAGCTTTGCAAAGACACCAGTGCAGACAAGAATATTAGAGAAGCTCAGGCTAATGGAATAAATGTAGGTGTTTATTTCTTTTCTCAGGCGGTTAACGAAAGAGAAGCTCTAGAGGAAGCATCACTTACTTTAGATTATATAAGAGGATATAATCTGGAATTGCCAGTAGTTATCGACTGGGAGACAGCTAAAGGTTATAGGACTTACAGTATGGGTGGTTCGCAACTTACAAGTGTATTGTCTACATTTTGTGATACAGTAGGAAGCTATGGATATACTCCTATGGTATATATGTGTCAGTCAGATTTTACAACGAGAATTAATACAACAGATATTACCAATAAGTATTTATCTTGGTTGGCATGGTATTTTGATGAGTATAATCATTCTAATAGAGGTTTAAATGTATTTACATATGGTGATAAGATTCCGGATGTGGGATTTGATTACTACATTTGGCAATATTCATCTAATGGTGCCATTGATGGTATAAATGAAAAGGTTGACATGAATATTATGATTGATAGAAGGCCAGCCTATGAACCGCAAATGACTATTACTAACAAAGAGATAATAACCAATTTAAATGTTCCGGTGAATATAAGAGATGGAGTGATAGCCAGCGATATAGATGGTAATGACCAAAGTGCTGCAGTGATAACTACAGTTTACACACCTCAAGATGTGGAGATTCCGGTGGAAACAGCATTTACATTGCCTGGATCATATAGAATTCATTATGAATATGCAGATTCTAGTGGAATTACATTTATGGAAGATGCTCTTTTATATGTAAGAGATTATCCGATAGTATATTGGCAGGGAAATATATGGTCAGGCACTAATACTCAGACCTATCAGTATGTATATGATGAGGGCGTTAGTGTAAACAGCAATTACAATAATATAGTAAATGCAGTAAAGAATCTTGTAACTGCTCAATGTTATGAGAAGGTTATAAATGCGTCAGATCCAATAAACCTTGAGGGTAATTTTGAAGGATTCGAAAAAATTATTTTAGGAAATACTATGGTGTCAGGCTATACAGATGTTGTATATACAGTAAATGATGGAAGAGGATTAAGTGCAACAAAGATAATAAAAGTTGAAGTTATAAGAAATCAGCAGTATTCAACAAATGCGCAGACAACACCTATAGAATCTCAGACAGTACCAGTAACTACAGCACCTGAAACTACAGCGATGGAAGAGACCACAGTTGAAGAAAAAAATAATACATTAGCAAACGGAAACTAGAAGATAGATTAAAAAATATGTAAAAGACAAAAGGGGCTGTCGCACTAAGTAATTAGTGCGACAGCCCCATTACAGCATAGCATGATTTTCTCAAGAATATGCTGTAATGAAGAAAAACAAATTATCTCAATATACAGCATATAAAGAAGTTCTGGCTAATATACTGTAC
>JAEIGA010007762.1_pt1 | contig 16276 bp, 15 predicted proteins | sample 9270691 | NCBI WGS metagenome assembly JAEIGA01 (sample SAMN17057246, study PRJNA624740) | gut metagenome | biome: biome; isolation source: fecal sample | host: Bos grunniens | place: China: Xizang | collected 2019
ATCCATTGCAGCTGCCCATTGGTAGAGCGGAACTCGTCGGCCGCCCATTTTTCAATGGCAGCCATCGTCTCGGCATCTACACGCAGAACGAAACTCTTGGTTTTATTATCTTTTTCAGCCATAATATAACAGGAGACCCACCCCAACCCCTCCCTCTATGGAGGGGCTTTGCAGACATCGCGGACCAAAAGTCCTCCCTCACAGGGAGGATTTAGGTGGGTCTTCTTTTTTAATGATTCAACGTACCCGAGTTAATCACAGGCTGAGCAGGCTCATCGGCACAGAGCACCACGAGCAGGTTGCTCACCATGGCAGCCTTCTTCTCCTCATCGAGTTCTACGATGTCTTCCGAAGCGAGTTTGTCAAGCGCGAGCTTCACCATCGACACGGCACCATCGACAATCTTCTCACGAGCGGTGATGATAGCACTGGCCTGCTGACGCTTGAGCATGATGGCTGCAATCTCGGGGGCGTATGCCAAGTAGTTGATACGAGCTTCAATAACCTCGATGCCCGCCATAGAGAGACGTTCGTTGAGCTGCTTCACCAACTCCATATTAATCTCGTCAGCGCTAGAGCGTAAGGTGAGTTGTTCCTCAGTTGCTGTATCGGTGTCATCGTAAGCATAGCGGCCAGCCACCTGACGCAATGCTGCATCGCTCTGCACACGCACAAAATTCTCGAAGGCACGCATACGGCTAGCTACAGCTGTCACACCTGCCGTGGCACCTGCCATCGTCTGTGAGTCAATCTCGAAGAGTGCCTTATAGGTATCCTTCAACTTCCACACCAGTACCACACCAATCATTATGGGATTACCAGTGAGGTCATTCACCTTGATAGGTTCGGGATTGAGGTTTCGAGCACGGAGCGACACCTTTTTCTTATCCAAGAAAGGATTGACCCAGAAGAAGCCCGTTCGGAAGCAGGTACCCTCATACTTACCGAAAAACACCATCACGCGAGCCTCATTGGGTTCTTGGGTAGTGAAGCCTATGAGATGGATAAACCAAAAGATACCTAGCACAGCAGCAGTCACGCCACCCAGTACTGCTGAGATATCTCCCTCCACCGAGGCCTTAATAAGCAATACCACAGTTGGTATCATCAGCAAGTTGAGCAACAAAGCCAAAAAGCCATTCATCACGAAACCTTTGTAATCTCTTTCTTTTGTTTCCATAATCCTAAATTTATCGGTTAAACAAATAATATCATTTTGATATCACAAAGATTCAATAAAAACACAGACATTTCCAAATATTTTCTGAAAAAAGTTTCTTCAAGAAGTAAAAAAACGTAACTTTACGGCAAAATCAAGACACCATGATACTCAAACTCTACGAAAAGAACAACTCACGCCGCGACATTGACCGCATCGTCGAGATACTGAACAATGGCGGAGTCATCATCTACCCCACCGACACGACCTACGCCTTCGGGTGTCATGCGCTGAAGGAGCGAGCCATAGAGCGCGTATGTGACATCAAGGGGATGGACACTAAGCATCACCTGCTCTCTGTCGTTGCACACGACATCAGCAGCGTGAGCGAATATGTGAAGATAGACAACGACACCTTCCGCCTCATGCGCGATAACCTGCCCGGCCCCTTTACCTTTATCCTCCCAGCCAGCAACCGACTGCCAAAGATATTCAAGAACCGCAGAGAGGTAGGCATACGTATCCCCGACAGCAACATAGCTCGTGAGATATGCGAAGCATTGGGAGCCCCCCTTCTCTCGACCAGCCTCAAGGTGGGCGAGCACGAGGATATCGAGTACATGACACAGCCCGAACTCATCGATGAGAAGTGGGGCAGCCATGTAGACCTGGTCATCGATGGGGGCGAGGGCGACACCGAGCAGAGCACCATCGTCAGCTGCGTAGATGGCGAGACTGAGATTGTCCGTCAAGGCAAGGGTTGGCTACAAGACCTATAATACAGCACACTGCAACGCCTCTTTGTGAAGACCCTACGAGCCGTGTGGCGTATCTCCTCTGCGGTGACAGTACAGTAACGGGCAAGTTCGTCTGTCAGCTCATCGTCTTGGCCTATGAGTTCCATCTGAGCCATTGCTATGGCTCGATTAAGATAGTTGAAGTTGTTGAATGTACGCTCCGACTCAGAGCGGTTGCGCACCTTGTTCAGCTCCTCGGCATCGACGGAGCTGCTCTTCAGTTCATTGAGTTCGGCCCACACCGCCTGCTCAGCTTGCTGCAGCGTGACTCCCTCAGCCGTGCGCCCCATGACATAGACGAGACCTGCATCCATACTACCCTGTATATAGGCATCGATGGAGGTAAAGAGGCGTTGCTCGTGGATGAGATGGCGCGTGAGACGACTCGACTGGCCTGCCGAGAGGAGGTCTGTGATGAGGTCACACACATGATATTCACTGCTCGTGCGCGAACCCATATGAAAGGCCATAACGAGCATATCTGCAGGCACAGCACGCTTCACGGTCTTCCGACGGAGGCGCTCCTGAGGAGGCTCAGGTGGAATCCGCCCTCCCGCTTCACCAAGAGAAGAAGAGGCATCAGTCGCGTTCTCTGTACGAGGGTTCTCTATCGAGCCAAACCACTTCTCGGCCAGCCTTATCACCTCAGCAAAAGAGATGCCTCCCACCACGGAGAGGATGGCATTGGAGGGTCGATAGTGGCGATCGTAAAAGTCCTTCACGGTCTCCAATGTCGCCTGTTCGATATGCTCAACACACAACCCGATGGTAGGCCAGCGATAGGGATGCACCTTATAAGCCAATCCACGTATGAGATGTTGCACATCGCCATAAGGGCGATTGAGATGGCGTTGCTTAAATTCCTCAATGACCACTCCCTTCTGCACCTCGACTCCCTCTTCTGTGAGAGCAAGCCCCCTCATGCGGTCCGACTCGAGCCAGAAGGCTGTCTCCACATTGCTGCATGGCAGAGTGATGTAGTAGTTCGTCAGGTCATTGCTAGTCCAGGCATTATTCTCGCCTCCAGCAAGCTGCACATGCATATCATAGTTGGGGATATGCTCCGATCCTCCGAACATCAGGTGCTCCAAGAGGTGCGCATAACCCGTATGCTCGGAATCTTCGTGACGTGCACCAACATTATACAAAAGGTTTACTGCCACCATCTGCGTGGTAGGGTCTTCGTGATGCACGATGCGCAATCCGTTGGGGAGAGTATGGCGGTTCATTGCGAGTGGAATGTTAATATTGGATTTCTCTCACACGCTTGATGATGGCCGGTTCGATGGGGCGCAAACGTGCATCTACGGCACGCTTCTCTATCTTGGTGAGCACATCGAGACCCTCGACGATTTCTCCGAAGACGGTATAGTATCCGTCAAGGTCGGCAGCGCCACCTACCGTGGTGTACTGCGACTTTTGCTCCTTCGAGTAGTGAAACTGCTTGCGCGTGGCCATCACCTTGTCCGTGTCTGCAGATATCTGTTTCTTTATCTCCCTAATCTTGGGCATATAGCGCTTGGTGTCTTTAGTATAGACGCGCAGTTGCTCCACATAGGGCGACGAGTTGGTGATAGAGTCAAACACCTCTTCGCGCAGCTTCTTATTGTACTTATTCTCTGCATTGAAGAGCTTCGTGTCACTATACTTGAATCCCGTGACAAAATAAAAGTGTCCGCCCGACGACTTCTCCATCTGGTAGTAGCTAGCCATAGCTAGAGCGCCTCGCTTGTGATAGAACTTTTCGGGTTGTATCTCCTCAGGGATGGTGTAGTCGAGGTCATTATCACCTAGGGGCACATCACGCGAAGCTCCCTTCGACTTGGGGTCACCCGCCTGTACGGTAAAGTTGTTCTGTATGCGGTAAAACTGTTGGTTGTCGTAGTAGCCTTTGCGTGCGAGCTTGACGAAGTTGTGCCGATGTAGCGGAGTCTCGCGATAGAGCTTGATGACGATATTGCCTTCGCTCGTCTCCATCAGCAGATATTGGTCGGCATCTACGATGACGGTATCGGTATCTTCAGGCTCTACGGGAGCGGTCTCTTTCTTCATATTTTGGCAAGCCCCGAGCAGGATCGAGGCAAAGAGAAGCAATGCAATCTTTTTCATGAGGGTATATCTGTTTGGTCAAGTTCTAGTTCTTTGTTCTCTGTCACACTGAAGTCCACATTGAAGTAGCTTTCCAGCTCTTGCTCTGCAGTGTGGGCACTATTGTCGATGTCGCGGATAACCACCCCATTCTCCAGCAAGGCGATGCGGTCACACACGTCGGTCGTGTGGTTCAAGTTGTGGCTCGACACGAGGATCGTGGCTCCCGTCTCCTTGTTATACTCGGCCAGCACATGCTTGATGACCGACTGCGAGGAGGGATCGAGGAAGTTGAACGGCTCGTCCAGGATGAGCAGCGAGGGACGATGCAGCATGGCTCCGATGATGCCAACCTTCTGTTTGTTGCCACGCGAGAAGTCGCGGATGAGCTTCTTCTGCCCCAGCACCTCACCATTCATAAAGCGGGCAAAGGGTGTGAGTCGCTCGTCGATCTCCTCCTTCTTGAGTCCGAACACGCGGCCGAGGAAGTAGAAATACTCCTCAGGGGTGAGATAGTCGATGAGAAAGCTGTCGTCGATGAAGGCCCCTGTGTGCTGTTTCCACTCTTCGCTCTTCGTCACCTCGATGTCGCCGACGCGCACTTCTCCCTCGTCAGCCTTCAGGAGGTCGAGGATGAGACGGAAGAGCGTGGTCTTGCCGGCTCCGTTGTTGCCCACGAGGCCGAGCATGGTGCCTGGCTCGATGACGTAGTTGTCTATGTTGACGGCGACCTTCTCGCCGAATGCTTTCTTGAGGTTGTTGATGGTAATCATATGGGGATGTGTCTAGTGTTGTTTATTGAATAGGCTATCCTAAGAGATTCTAGGGAAACTCCTAATAAATATCAGTTATTCGTTATCGAGGCGCGGAAGCCCTCCATGTTCTCGTATCTCCTCGCCATGAACCGCTTGTAGATATTGCGTAGCCATAGCGGATGAGTGAGCGTAAAGGCCAGCCCTATGCATAGGACGACGAACAAAGCCGTAGTCTCACTGAGCAAGGTGATGAGCGGTTGTATGATGATGACTGGGCCAAAGAAGCCTGCCATGATGATCATCGTCTGGAAGAAATTGCCACCGCTGTTCTTGCCCGTGAGCTTGGTGTTGAGGTTGAGCGTGAGCTTGTTGTACACGGCCAGCTGCATCAATATCCAGAAGGTAAAACCACTGGTGAGAAAGAAGCAAGCCAAGGCGCTGAGTAGCGAGATCTTACCCTCGGTGATAGGCAGTATCATAATGACAAACGGGATAAACAGCAAGGCACACTGCACGTAGTACTTGGCACGCAGCAGGTTGAGGATAGACTCCTTGCGACTCATCAACCCGTCGAGGTAGTTGCCCTCGTAGCTCATCGTCTGGCTCAGCACCAGCACGCCCAGCACGGCAAAGTTGTAGATAGTGATAAAATAGCGCATGAAGGTGCCGTCATAGACATCGGTAAAGGCCAGCAATACACTGAACATCAGCATAATGCCCAATCCCATGTAGAATTGTGAGCGGGGCACCTTGTTGCGGGTAAGCAGTTTGATCTCGAGACGTACATACTCGCCCACCTCGCCGAAGCGGTCGAGGAACTTGTATTCAGACACCTTCTTTATCTTCTTCACCACCTCCGTCTTCGACAATTCCTTATACACCACGCGCTTCTGCAACGTGTGACATAGCCCAAACATGAGCGCTATGGCAGCTATAGTACCGAGATAGGCCTGCCACTCCCACAAGAAGAACCCCTCGCCCAGCTCCATACAGAAGTTGCCTATATAGTTGGTCTCAGGCACGAGCAGCCCCACGATGAATAGGGCATACACCGCGATGGGGATGAGCACATAGAGGATGTGTTGGTTCATCAGTGTATGGCATGCGATGTGCCAATAGTTGTTCATCAGCATCAGGAGCCAATACCCCACGAGGAAGCCCAGCACACCCACGAAGCCGAAATATTTAAACAATGTGCCGAAGCCGAAGGGCACGAGCATAAACATCCATATCAAGTTATTGATGCTCATCCCACTCATCAACAGGTAAGTACGCAACACGCGGTTCTTACCCACAGGCAGCAACACGAGCGGCTTGATTTCCTGCACTGGCAACTTGGTCATGGTGAAACGCATAAGGAAGTCAGCCATAAGCAGATACGCCATACCTTTATTCAATATATGGTAGGGCTCCATGCTGGGGAAGATTTCGCTGAATAGTCCGATAAACAAGAACCCGAACATCACGAGATACACCAGCCAAAGGGCTATGGCAAAGCCCATGAAATACTTGGCAAAGCGGTTTTGGTCATACATCGGGTGCCGCTTGTCAGCCACCTTGCGTAGCTGACGCAGTTCACGGAAGAGGGCAAACGAAGATATCATAGCATACTATCATTTTTCGCTAAACAAAAGCAAAGATACAATCTTTTGTCCGATATGCGATACGAGACACAAAAAAATATTTACATCCCTGTGATATGCATGCAAAAAGAACAGACATCTTCACAAAGAGGATGTCTGTTCTTGCAAATAACAAAGCGCTCTTACTAGTTTGCCCCCGAGAGGATAATGGCACCGAGGCCAGCGAGGAAGAAGACAAACATGAGCGTCAGGAGCCAGCCCACAGAGCGCGGAGCGCCCTTAAACTCCTTCCATACAAAGATGCCCCACAACGCAGCCACCATGGGAGCGCCCTGCCCCAAGGCATAGGAGATGGCAGCACCCGCCTTGCCTGCAGCGATGTAGCTCAGCGCCGTGCCCAATCCCCAGATGACGCCACCCAAGACACCCACCATGTGTGTGCCGAGCCCACCACGGAAGTACTGGGCATAGGTCACGGGACGTCCCTCGAAGGGGCGACGCATCACGATGGTGTTGAACACCAGATTGCTAACGAAGATGCCCACAGCAAAGATGAAGAAGGCCGAGTAGGGTGTGGCCATGCCAGGCGTGGGCGATTCGAAGTTGTTGAGATCCATGGCTGCTGCCACAAATCGGTAGAAGAACGACATCAGCACACCGGCAATGACCGCCGTCCACACCCCCTTCTGGTTGCGACTCGCGCCACCGCGCTGCACCTTGCCCGAGGCCACGGCATTGAGGATGATGGCCACCACCACTAGCGCCACACCGAGGAAGAGCACCATGGGGTCGCCCTTGGGAGCACCGGCATAGTTGACAATCACTCCGAGCACCAGCGCTATGCCCACACCCAAGGGGAAGGCCACCGTCATGCCAGCCATCGAGACCGCAGCCGAGAGCAAGATGTTGCCAAGGTTGAATACGGCACCACCGATGAGCGCACTGGCATAGTTGCCCAGCGTCACCTGCTTCAGGTCAGTGATGAAGCTACGACCAGCGTCGCCCGTGCTACCCAGCGTGAGGCCCAAGAAGATGGAGAACAGCAGGATACCGACAACATAGTCCCAGTAGAAGAGTTCATAGCGCCAGGTCTTCCCGGCAAGCTTCTGTGTGTTGGCCCACGACCCCCAGCAGAGCATGGTGACAAAGCAGAGCACCACGGCCAACAGGTAATTGTTAACGATAAACATAACGACGATTTTTTTAAAGTTTGGTATTTTGTTTTTGGGGAGGGAGTTAAGGAGAGAATCTATTAAGGAGTTAGAGGGAGTCCACCACCTCCCTACGATAGGGCAGCGACGATTGTGCCCCCATGCGAGTGACGGTGATGGCAGCAGCTCGATTGGCAAACTCCACCGCCTCGGTGATGCCACGTCCCTCGGCCAGCGCCACACACACGGCGCCGCAGAAGGTGTCGCCCGCCGCCGTGGCGTCAATCGCCTTCACCTTGAGCGCCTTCACCTGATGATAGGCACCCCGCTCTCTGATGAAGGCTCCCTTAGAGCCCAGCGTGATGACCACGTTCTCCACTCCCTTGTGGCAGATGATGTCGGCTGCTCGCGCCACACTGTCCATGTCTGTGATTTGTATGCCCGAGATATACTCTGCCTCCGTCTCGTTGGCGATGAGCATGTAGAGGCATCGCATGAGCGACTCCGTCAGCGGATGTGCAGGGGCAGGGTTGAGCACCACACGCTTACCCGCCCTGTGGGCTATCAGCGCAGCATGCTCGACGGTCTCCATCGGTGTCTCCAGCTGCATCAGGACGATGTCGCCCTCCTCCACGACCCTCTGGGCACGATCTATGTCCTGCGGCGTGAGGTGCGCATTGGCACCCGAGGCCACGGCGATGGAGTTCTCGCCCCGCGCATCGACGAGGATGAGCGCCACGCCCGAGGGATGCTCCTTGTCCACCATCACATGGCGGGTGTCGATGCCCTCGGCCCTGTACTGATCCACCGAGCGCACTCCGAAGGGGTCGTTGCCCACCTTGGCCACGAAGGTCACCTTGCCACCCAGCCTTGCGGCCGCCACGGCCTGATTGGCTCCCTTGCCGCCTGCGTTCATGAAAAACCTGCCGCCCAACAGCGTCTCCCCAGGCAATGGGAGGCGCTCCATGCTGATCACCATGTCGGTGTTGCAGCTACCCACGACAACTATCTTTTTACTCATACACAACATATTATTAAAAGGTTTACACTAATCCCACACACGATGGGCAATGAGAGCAACAATGCGGGAGACAAAAATGTTCGCTTCTGCCAACTCCATCTAGCACTTGCGGTGAGAACATCCTTTCCCTTTCGAAAAAGAGCCATCGAGCGCAAGTTTCTTTGTTTTCCACATAGTCCATTTCATCTGTTCTTGTTTTTTCTCTACTCTTGCGCCTGAGATGGCGATTTATCGTAGGTGCGGCCGCGAATCATCGCACCTGCGGCGCGAGTGGCTCGCAGGTGCGTGGGGGAGTGCGTCGTGATGCAATGTACTCAGTTACTCAGTTAATCAATTGTTTTTTTGAGTATGGGGATAGGGTAAAAGTAGGGATTTTGATAAAGCATATATAGATAGTATAATAGATATAGATATAATAATATATATATACATATATAATAGTTAATATATATATAATTAATAATATATATAATATTAATACTATTTATCTATAATTTCATTTTTATCGTTTTTCGCTACGTTGCTTTTCTTTCTATATTTTCTTTTTGATTACTGAGTAACTGATTAACTGAGTATGATTCGTGAGCTTGCCCGTGTGCTCTGCCAAGCACCTCGCAGTATTTTTTAGGAGGAAAAAGTGAGTGATATTCGCCCATTTGCACTATCTTTGCCATCTCATACTTTTGTGACAATATATGATAATAAGAATAGGAAGATGAAACGTACTGACCTCTACTTTGCACTGGCCCTGGCGGCCCTGTTCCTCCCCTTCGTGCTGTGCGCACCGATTTATGCGTGGTACACCTCGTTCAATGCGGCTCACGGCATGGTGATGAGCTTCATCAAGTTTGGCATCCTCTCCACGATGGGCGAGATGCTGGGTTCGCGCATCTCGACTGGTCGCTACCTGCCGCCTGCGTTCGGCATGCTGCCCCGCATGGTGGTGTGGGGATTCCTGGGCATGGGCATCAACATGGCCATGATTATCTTCTCCAAGGGCACGCCACTCTTCATGGAGTACATGGGCATGAGCGATGCGGTGCAGAGCTTCACGGCCGAGGGCTTCTCGATGCACAAGCTATGGGTGGCGCTGGCCGTGTCGGTGGCGATGAACACGATCTTTGCCCCCGTGTTCATGACACTGCACAAGATCACCGATGCCCACATCGCGGCACATGGTGGTAAGCTCAAGGCACTCATCACGCCCATCCCCATGGCTGAGCGCTTTGCCTCGATCAACTGGCAGGCACAGTGGGGATTTGTGTTCAAGAAGACCATCCCACTCTTCTGGTACCCTGCGCACACGATTACCTTCCTGCTCCCTGCCGAGCAGCGCGTGCTCTTCGCGGCCCTGCTGGGCATCGTGTTGGGTGTGCTCCTAGCGGTGTCGACGAAGAAGAGGGGTTGATTTTTGGAGTTAAAGGGAGATAAAGGCCGATAGTTTTTCCGCAGGAGTATCGACTCCTTAAAGACCTTAAAGACATTAAGGACCTTAAGCGCCCTCAGCACTCACCCCTAAACCCTAAACAGATTCCACCTCCTAGCCACAAGCAGGACTACAAGGAGCAGGACGAGATAGGTCATCAGGAGCGACGTCACACCATAGTCACTGACGCGCAGCACCGCACCGGGCCACTGTCCCACACGCAAGAGGCAGCCATTGAGGAGCTCGACGGACCATTGCATCACCACGCCCAGCGGATGAGTCCATGAGCAACCCATGAGCGCCAAGCCCCACCACATGAGCATGAGCGACATCAGCACAGGCAGGATGAGGGGCACGAGGAGGTTGGTGACGAGGAAGTAGGTGGGGAAGGTGCCGAAGTGATAGAGCACTAGCGGGAAGGTGCCCAACTGAGCCGCCAGCGTCATGCACAGGGTACTGACAAGATAGGCCAGCACGGGATGCATGGCACGACTCCGAATGAGCAGCTCGAAGCGGGGCATGAGCGACAAGATGGAAGCCATGGCGGCAAAGGAGAGCTGGAAGCCCACATCGAACAGAAGGAAGGGGTCGGCAAGCAACAACACAAGAGCAGTGAGCATGAGCACATGGAGTGCCGAGGAGCGGTCGCCCGAGAGCCACTGGGCCAAGGCATAGAGCGTACACATGGCCACGGCACGCACCACCGAGGGCGATAGGCCCACCATCAGGGCAAAACTCCACAAGACGACGATGATGACCAGCTCGCGTACCCATCGCAGGCCACGCCTACGGAGGAGGAGCCCAAGCAGAAAGTTGAGCAAAACATAGATAATCCCCACATGCATGCCCGAGAGGGCCAACACATGGGCTACACCGGCATTGCTGTAGGCCTCGCGGAGCTCGGTGCTCAGCGCCTGCTTGTCGCCCAAGGTGAGTGCCGACAACACGCCCAGCGCATCGGCCTCGAAGGAGGAGGAGAGGTACTGGCGGAGGCCGCGTTGCCTGAGGCGCAGCATATGCTCACGGAGCGTGAGCTGGCCCTGCCCCACCCTGCGCCACTGAGAGCGAGGCAGATAGACCGTGCCCGAGGCACCCTGCAGGGTGACGTAGCGGGCATAGTCGAAGGTGAGGCTATCGGTGAAGTTGCGCGGTGCCTGCAGCTTGCCACGGAAGCAGATGATATCGCCTGGGAGCAGGGAGTCGGCCTCGGCACAAGGCTCCATGTAGGCAAAGACCTTGCGCCCCACCCTATGCCACGCCACAGAGTCGCGCACGGCACACACCTCGACCTCACATAGCGTGCTGCGCCTGCGGGCCCGCGGCTCCGACAACACACGGGCCTCGGCCACCGTCTCTCCAGACGGCCAGGCATAGTTGATTACACTGAGTCGATATGCATAGCTCCACATACCCATCGACAGGAAGAGCAGCAGGGCGAGGAGACCACACGCGGCGGTGCGCCTTGTCGCCATGGCCACAAGGAATGCAAGGAGTAGCGTGAGCGTGCCCCACGCGGCATACGACACGAGTGAGGGGAGGTGGGGATAGAGGACATCGGCCAGGAGGATGCCACCGATGTAGAGAATGAGCAACCGCAGCAATGGGTATCGTTGCATCACGTCACCTATTGCTGCGGCCATATCGTCAAGAGTATTGAGTTCTCGGTAAACTCTTGCGGGCAGGTCTTACAAGCTCTTCAGCTCATGGATCATCGCCACGGGGTCGGGAGCCTTGAACACACTGTTGCCTGCTACCAACACGTCGGCACCAGCCTCTACGAGGCGGCGGCCTGTGTCGAGGTTGACACCTCCGTCGACCTGTATCAATGCCTTGGAGCCGCTCTCCTCGATGAGCTGGCGAAGCTCACGCACCTTGTCGATGGTGTGCTCGATGAACTTCTGTCCGCCAAAGCCGGGGTTGACCGACATGAGCAACACCATGTCTACATCGCAGATGATGTCGCGCAACAGGCACACGGGGGTAGAGGGATTGAGCGTGACGCCTGCCTTCATGCCGGCATCGTGGATGGCGCCCACCACGCGATGCAGATGGGTGCAAGCCTCGTAGTGTACGTTCATCATCATGGCGCCGAGGGCTTTCACCTCAGGGATAAACTTCTCGGGCTGCACGATCATCAGGTGCACGTCGAGGGGCTTCTGGCAGAGCTCTGCCACATATTTCAGTACGGGGAAGCCGAAGGAGATGTTGGGCACGAAAACTCCGTCCATGATGTCGAGATGGAGCCAGTCGGTCTCACTACGGTTGATCATCTCAATGTCTTGTGCCAGATGTCCAAAGTCGGCCGACAAGAGCGAGGGGGCTATCAAGTGATTCATATCAGTAAAAAGAATGAGTATTGTTTGTGCGCAAAGGTATAAAAAACCTGCTTACCAAGCAAGCCGCGCGGACGAATTAATTGGCATCAGCTCAGCACATAGCCCTGCAGATTGTCGGGCAGCTGGGGTACGACGCGATAGTTGCGTGCCAGGTCCTTGAGGAACCGCAAGGTCGAGGGCTTGGGCTCTGGGGCCTTCTCCTGACGCACAGCGCTGCGAACCAACGCAGCAAACTCGGTGTTCGTAAGTGAAGTAATGGTTTTCTTCATAGGCAGCATAGTATTGTTATCTTCTGTATAGATAACGCATCAGCGCCACCTTTTATTATATAGGAGCGAAAAATATTCGCCCTACGCGCCATCAGCAGGCATCAATAGACCTCGAGGACGATGTGCTTCTCCTCGGCCAAGCGGCGCATACCCATGATGGCATAGCGCATGCGGCCCAGGGCGGTGTTGATGCTCACGCCAGTGATCTCGGCAATCTCCTTGAAGCTGAGGTCCTGATAGTAACGCATGTAGACCACCTCGCGCTGGTTGCTAGGCAGGGCATCCATGAGGCGGCGCACATCGGTGAGGGTCTGCTCATTGACCATCTGTGTCTCGATGTTGTCGTCGCAGAGGTCGGCATCGTTGAAGAGGTCCACCTCGACCTCATCATTGGAGATGGTGTTCTCGTTGCGCTCCTGACGATAGCTATCGACGATCATGTTGTGCGCGATGCGTGTGAGCCACGAGCCAAACTTGCCGCTGGGCGTGTAGCGACCCTGCTGGATGGTGGTGATGGCCTTGACGAAGGTCTCCTGAAAGATATCTTCGGCCAACTCCTGGCTACGCACAATGAAAAAGATATAGTTGAAGAGTTTGCTCTGATAGCGAGCAAGCAACTCATCGAACGCCTTATTGTCACCTTCCGAATAACGTGCCACCAACATGTCGTCGGTGAGCATATTCAAATTTTCCATTACTACTTACTTTTGTTGTTTAGCGTAAGCGTGTTTCGATAGGCGTATACAGTTTTGAGTTACTATTTTCTTTATTTTCACCCCCTTTGCGAACAGCGCAGAGAGGTTTTCGACCGCAAAGGAAAGCATAATTTTGCGATTGTGCAACATTTTTGCCTGATTTTAACACAATAAGCCCCGTTTTTCGTCGTTGCATCCCCGCGATCGTGCAAAACATTCTAGGCGAAGAGGTTGTTACTGTATGAACCTAACCCCTTAAATCAACCTATATGGAACGAACAGATTTCAACACCGACGTCTTCGGGTCAAAGGAGATGCTACAGCCTTCACCCTCGGACCGCATCCCCCAACGTGGCACACGCCCCGACATCGCCTATCAGATGGTGAAGGACGAGACCTTTGCACAGACGCAGCCCAGGCTCAACCTCGCCACCTTTGTCACCACCTACATGGACCCCTACGCCACACGACTGATGAACGAGGCCATCGCGCTCAACTACATCGACGAGACGGAGTATCCCCGCGTGGCGGTGATGTGCGCCAAGTGCATCAACATCATGGCCAACCTGTGGAACTCGCCCGAGAAGGCGCAATGGAAGACGGGCGCACTGGCCATAGGCTCATCGGAAGCCTGCATGCTGGGTGGCGTGGCGGCCTGGCTACGCTGGAAGGAGCGCCGACAGGCACAGGGCAAACCGACCGACAAGCCCAACTTCATCATCTCCACAGGCTATCAGGTGGTATGGGAGAAGTTTGCCGACCTATGGCAAATAGAGATGCGCACCGTGCCCCTCACACTGGAGCAGATTACCCTCGACCCCAAGCAGGTGATCGCAATGTGTGACGAGAACACCATCTGCGTGGTGCCCATACAGGGTGTCACCTGGACAGGCCTGAACGACGACGTGGAGGCCCTCGACGCCGCACTCGACGAGTACAACACCCGCACAGGTCACGACATCCCCATCCATGTGGATGCTGCATCGGGCGGATTCATCCTCCCCTTCCTGCAGCCCGAGAAGAAGTGGGACTTCCGCCTCAAGTGGGTACTCTCGATCAGCACCTCGGGACATAAGTACGGCCTCGTATACCCCGGCCTCGGATGGGTGGTGTGGAAGGACAAGAAGTACCTGCCAGGCAAGATGTCGTTCTCGGTCAACTACCTCGGTGCAGACATCACACAGGTGGGCCTCAACTTCTCGCGCCCCGGAGCACAGGTGCTGGGACAATACTACCAGTTCATCCGCCTCGGATTCGAGGGCTACCGCCAGGTGCAGCAAAACTCAATGGAGATAGCCCGCTACCTACACTCCGAGATTGGCAAGATGGGGCCCTTCAAGAACTATAGCAAGGACATCGTGAACCCGCTCTTCATCTGGTACATGAAGGAGGAGTATGCCCAGAAGGCCAAGTGGACACTCTACGACCTGCAGGACAAGCTCAAGCAGAGCGGCTGGATGGTGCCTGCCTACACCATGCCCAAGAATATAGAGGACAGCGTGGTGATGCGCATCGTGGTGCGCCAAGGATTCAGTCGCGACATGGCAGACATGCTGCTGGGCGACATACGAGCTGCCATTGCCGACTTCGAGAAACTGGAGTACCCTACCCCATCGCGCATGTCGTGGGAGCAGAAGAAAGCGGTGAAACCCACAATCTTCACCCACACAGGAGCAAAGAGGTAGCTCGTGCCAAGAAATCCAAACAGATGCTAGGAAATGCAGCCAAAGATGCTTACTTTTGCACGGCATACGCCAAATGACGCATCTATGGATTTCCGCACGAAGACCACCATCACTCCCCTCGAGCCCCGCCTGCACCACAGCGACAAGTTGCTGGTGATGGGCTCATGCTTTGCCGAACACATCGGGACAAGGCTCGAGGAGATGAAATTTCACGCCGTAGTCAACCCCTACGGCGTGCTCTACAATCCCCTCTCCATCAGCGAGGGGCTATCACGCCTCATCGACCAGCGTCCCTTCACGGAAGAGGAGGTGCACGAGTTTCCCGACGGAGGATGGAACACGTGGTTGCACCATAGCCGCTACTCGAACCCCGACAAGCAGAAGGCGCTAGCGGAGATCAACCGCAGCATGAGCACCGCCTGGGAGAGACTGACCGAGGCCGACACACTCATCATCACGCTGGGCACCGCATGGGTCTACTGCCTGGCCGACACAGGCGACATCGTGGGCAACTGCCACAAGGTGCCCGAGCGCACATTCCATCGGCGACGCCTACAGGTGAGTGAGATCGTGGATGCCCTGTCCTCTATCATCCATCGCATAGCAGACATCAACCCCAAGCTGCGCATCATCTTCACCGTCAGCCCTGTGCGCCACCTCAAGGACGGACTGCACGGCAACCAACTGAGCAAATCGACACTGCTGCTAGCCATCGACGAGCTATGTCAGGCATACCCTATCCGATGCCACTACTTCCCTGCCTACGAGATCGTGATGGATGAGTTGCGCGACTACCGCTTCTATGCCGAAGACATGGCCCATCCCTCAAAGCAGGCCATCGACTACGTGTGGGAATGCTTCGTGGAGCACTGCATCGACCGAGAGGCCCAGCAGTTTATGATGCAATGGGAGAAGGTGGCGCGTGCCATTGATCATCGTCCCTTCCGCCCCAGCTCGGAGCAGTACAAACAATTTGCACAACAGACCTTATCTAAAATAATGGATTTGAAGAAGAGATTCCCTCACCTGGAAGTCGACCAAGAGCTTGACGCCATCAAGAGAAGCATCGAGCAAGCAGGCTGACTGCGCGCATACCATACAAAGGGGCTATGGCGAAAACAAGCGAGTGAGTGAGCACACACCTCTATACCCCTAGAGCTATTGCACAAAAAAAGAAAAAAGCATCGACAATCATCAGATTATCAATGCTTCTTCTCAGTCGGGGTGACTGGATTCGAACCAGCGACCACACGCCCCCCAGACGCGTACTCTAACCGGGCTGAGCTACACCCCGCTGCTCAATTGCGGTGC
>JAEIGA010007763.1_pt1 | contig 16276 bp, 14 predicted proteins | sample 9270691 | NCBI WGS metagenome assembly JAEIGA01 (sample SAMN17057246, study PRJNA624740) | gut metagenome | biome: biome; isolation source: fecal sample | host: Bos grunniens | place: China: Xizang | collected 2019
ATCATTAATACTTATTTTTTGCAATTCAATTTCTTGAATAGTAGTTAAATATCATTGAAATTTATTCAAGAATTTATATGCTGCTTTTTGACATTAACATCATTAGTCTTATTTAATGCTCTTAAATATTGTTTAATAAAATCTTCATATAACTTTATCACTGAATGATACTTTTCATTAGATGTTAAGGTTTCATACTTTTTTGATCTTTTTTTGTTTGAAATATATAGGTCCCTTTCTGAAGTGTTTAAAAATAAGTGGACTAATCCTACCAATTATATTTGGTGGGATTTTTTATTGTCCAACTTAATTTTACTAGCCAGTCCGGAAAGATGGTGATTTGAACAGTTATTTTATTTTTACTTGACAATATATATATATATATATATAATTTCTTGGAAAATATAGGAGTACAAAAATGGCTGAAAGAAAAATAACTATTTCAAAATTAAACAATTGTTACAAAATAAATATTAAGTCTGAATCTTCTAAAATGTCAACTGGGTATATGGTAGGAATGATAATTGGGTTCTTATTTTTTTTAATTGTTGGCATAATTATGCTAATAATATGATTTTCTAAAAATGTAAATAATGAAGATATAAATATCGATATAGTTGTTTCACAAGAAAATTGAGAACAAGAATTAGATAAGCAATTATTAATTTACAATCTAGGTTCTAGTACAGATAAAATAAAATTGGAAATTGCTAACAAAATTAAAGTTTTAAATTCTTAATAATTGAATAGATAATAAATTGATAAATACATATTTTTGTATTAACTATTTGAAAAATGAGATAAAAGTAAAAGATAATTTAAGCAAATTTTCTCTCATATAAAATTATTAGAATTACAATCTTAGGTATTAAAAATCTATAACAATAGCAATGTTCAATTTAAAATAAAATTAATCTTCTAAATTGTATTCATGGAATTTATTTTAAAAGTATGTATGATGCTGTCTTTTTAGATTATCAAGATATAATTTAATAATGATTACTAATCTGATAAGAAGGTATATTAAACAAATATTTAACATATATCTAGTAAAGAATATATTTGATAAAAAGTTTATTATTTAAATAAGGAAGAAGCAGCCAGGCAAATTGCCAATAAATTAAGACAATATGATAGAAAACAAGATAATATGCTTTGCTAAAACTGTAATTCTAATTTTATTAATACATGAAAAAATATATTAGAAATTAACAAATTTAATGATATAGTATGAATTGCATTTTAATAAACTAAGCTTTTACTATTCATATTTATCAATATAAGTAGTTTAGATTTTGTGTTTAACTATTGGCAAAAAGTTTTGATCACTAATACCTACTGATGTATGATTAGGTTAATAAAAATATAAAAATTACTTTTTATTTAAAAGTTTGAATTAATTTTTTTCATTTTTTCTCAAACTCTTCATTAGCAAGATTAGCAATGGCAAAATTAATAGCATTTTTAGCATCCTTGATATTATAAGATCTTAAGCAATTATTTAATTCATTGTGCATGTCTTTAGGACTTATTTTTTTATCAATGATTCTTGCTATTCCTTCAAAAAATCTTACAGACTCATAAGTGTCAATAACAATTGGAATACAACCATGTGAAATTGCTTCAACTATTGCATAAGGAAAACCCTCATATTTAGAAGGAATAAATAAGAATTTTGCTCTCTGATAAAAAGTAGATAATTCCGCTTTTTGTTTTGGACCTAAGTAATTAATATTTTTATTTCCTTTTAATAATTCAACATATTTTTTTCACCATTACCGATCACAAATAATTTTTTATCTCCATATGAAAAAACACTATTAATAAATTTAGCATTTTTTGTGTTTGATTTATTCTACCAACATATAAAAAATCGATATCTCTTGAACTATTTATTTTATTTAAATTAGACTTAATATAATTTTTATCATAAGAAGAAAGATTAATTAAAGATATATTTTGATGTTGTACAAATCTCTTTTCAACTAAACTACTTTTATTATATTTATCAAATAGAACAATGTTTTTATGAGAGTATAAAACATTGTATCTTCTTTTACTCATTTTATTAGTGTAAAAATAAATAAAAAATTTTCTATTTTGTTTTTGGAAATATAATCACCATCATATAATCCAATACAAAAATGTTGAACCCAAATTACATTGTCGCGAGTAGCTAAACTTTTTTTTCTCATTTTTTATCTCATGTATAAAGATATTGACGAGCATCAATAATTAAATCAAAACCTTTATCAACCATAGATATAATATGAGAATTTTATAGCTTAATATTATTTTACTATATAGTTTAAAATGAAAGCGATTTAAACACCTAATTAATTCCTCTAATTTTTATTGTATAAAAATGAAAACTTGACAATTAAAATTATTTAACGTTTTTGCTTAATATTATTAAACTATCGCTAGATATAGAATTCACATAAGTTGATTTAATTTTATCATCATTGATTAGCCTTTCAAAATATGGTGTAGATTTATCTAAGATTAAATAATCAGCAGTAATATTTGTTGAAAATTTATTTACAAAATTATCAATTGATAATCAATTATTGCCAAAATAATTAAATTGTCAATCAAAAAAATTCATTCTAGTGTACATTCAATATCTTATATCAGCTATATTTTTCCCATATATTGCCTGCATTAATGAAACATCTAAATTATTACTAGATGGTAAATACATGGAACCAACATTATCAATTACAAATGTTTTACTTTTTATATTTAATGCTTTAATTTGTTTAATATCATTATTTGTTAAAAGTTTAATATTTTGAACTACATTTTTATTGAATAATGAAAATTGCTCTTTATTAGGAATATTTACTACATTAGTAATAATTAATATTAATGAAAAGATTAATGCATAAACTAATAAAAAGGGAATAATTATTATTTTTTTATTTTTATTAAATCATGTAACTATTCTATTATTAAATTTTATCCTTGATTTAAAGAAAGGCATTATCACCATATATAACATTAATGCAATCAAAAAGAAATTACAACTATCAAAATTAAAAAAAATAGTTGTGCTAACAATTCTTCACATTGAACTGTTATTAAAACCAATGACTCAGGTAAGGAAAACAGTGATTGCAACAAGAATTAAATTAATGACTAGCAAATATCAATAATCGTTTTCTTGTTTTTTATTTTTAATTAATATAAATAATAGAGGTAGACCAATTGACCCAGATAAAACTAACATTCCTCATTCATATCATTGATCAAACTGAATTTTATATCCAATTGCAAAATATAAAATAATAACTAATGTACATATTAATGCAATAATTATTGCTGTAATAAAAAATCATTTTTTGCTTGTTAATTTGCTTAAACCTTGTCAATTGATAAATTTATTTTCAATACTATTTTTCTTTAATTTATATTTAAATAAAAAAATAGTAATGGCAATACTCAATAAAATAAGTAGTAGCAATAAGAAAAGAACTAAGCACAAGTTGTATGTAACTTTATTACCTAATATAACAAAAAGGAAAATAGGCAAGGGAATGCTTGCTATAAATAAACTAGTGCTATTATTTATGAAATATCTAACTCCTTTAAAAAATAAATAAAAAAATATGATACCTATAGTGATGATAATCGACATCATTAAACCAGTAATAGAAAAGAATTCACAAAATAATAAGCAATAAGGAATTTCTCTCTCCTTTTTAGTAATAAGACATATAACTACAAATAAAATAATTGAAAATTGAATAAACAAGTTGCCAGAAATAACAAAAGGGTTGAAAAACAACATTAAAATAACTAAAGGAATGAAAAATAAAATCTTAATAACTCAAAGTTTTTCACTATTTTTATGGATGTGGTCTAATCAATCATTAATATAATTAATCAAAACTAAGAAGAAAGTAAAAGGTGTAAAAAAATTAAAAAAAATAGGAATTGTGTTATCTCATATCAAACTATATGATGCATATATATAATAACTTGATGTATATCTATATTCATCATTATAAGATGGTAGTTGATTAAACTCTTTAAAATGTGAAGACAAATCTAAATAGTACCCTGTATCTGAAAAATGATTGTTAACAAATAATAATAAAAATGCAAAGATAACGATTGATGCTAATATTAGTCAATTTTTTTTAAATGTTGATAGTAGAACTATTTTATAACTAATATTCTCATGCTTATTTTTATATCTTATAAATCAAAATATAAAAAAAGAAATATATAAAAGCATTAATGTGAAAGTCCATGATAAGGAAATTATACTATAGAGTTTATAAGTTATATTTTTATCTAAAAACAATAAAATAGTGCCAACAAAAGAAATTGCTCCAATAAAAGAGGTAATAATAATTGCTGGACTAATATTATTTTTGTTATCGATTTCTTTATAAAATATTATCAAAAAATAGGAAATAAAAAGAAAAAATAATAACATTAAAATCATAACTTTATTATTATATATAATTATTCAAAAATAAAATTAAGATCTTGCTACAAAAAATGGTTTAATTTTAATTTTATAATATCCAATAAATATGATTTTTAAATATCGTGGTAATCAATTAAATTTTGGTTTTCTAATATAATCAAATTTAATACCTGCTTCATTAACAATTGATCTATTTCTTTTATTAGCTAATAAATAACATACTAACTCTGGATTGGTTTGATTTAAATATTTTAATGAATTAATAATATCTGTTTTTTCTAATTGATTATTAACATTAATTTTTTGATAACAATGCAAACGACGTTGATATCTTAAATTTTTAGCTTTATGAATTAGTTTATTATAAAAGTTAATATCATCATAACTTATGATCTTTTTATTAATTACTTTCTTAATTAATTTAGTACTAAAAAAGAAATTACATGGAATAAATAAAGGTGTTGACATTTGTTTGAAATCATATAATCGCTTCTTTCATAAGAAAAAAAATGGACTTCTAGTCATCATTGTTTTTTTAATATCATAATTTTTATACTGACTAGCATAGATATCATACTGATGATAAATAATATTTAGATTATTCAAAATATTATATGAATAAATATCTCCACTATTAATAACATTAATTAAATCATTTTTTAACCATCTTTTTTTATTGATTAGTTTTAAGTTCTGTTCTAAATTCTTATTCTTTGAATTAATAATTTTGATATTTAAGAAACTAAATTCTTTGAGGATTTTCTTAGATATATATTTATCCTTTAAAATAATAATATTAATTAGATTTAAATCATATTGCAATAATTTAATTGAATTCAATGTCTTATACAAGTCATTATTTAAGTTTCTAATAATAAAGGTATGGGTATAACTTGTAATGCCCTTTTTGTGCTTCATTCTAATAACTGTAAATTTATAAAATGTTTTTAGAACCATTAATACCAGTGCTATTAAACCAATAATAGTTGTTGAATAAAAAGTAAATACACGTCAAATGAAAATTGAGTTATTAACAACTAATGTTAGTTGTTGCTTATTATCTAATAATATGTTGTTACTTGAGTTTTTAATTAGGACAGATAAAACTAGTTGTAATGTACCCTCTGCTCCTGGAATAGGTACATAATTATTAGCAGTAGATGCAACATTAACATAATTGAATAAATCTCCAAAATTAAAATTTGAATTTGGTGCTAATAATTTAAAAGCTACAATTAATGTGCAATAATAGAATATATTTCAAATTAATGAACCCATAACAATTAATGCAATATACTTATAATCTGACATTTCTGCTTTAAAGATCTTTTTAAAAATTGCTTTTTCTTTAAACTCAAACTTAATTTGCTCTTTTGTTTTGTAATTTAAATGAATCAACTTCTTTAATCAATTAAAAACTAAATTTAAAAGATAATGAAAGTTTTTAGAATTAGAAACTAATGTTCAAAAAATAGTAGCACAAATATCAAATAACAAGGCCACAAAAATTGCCCAAAAAGATATTAGTCATTCCATATTATTAACAAAGTTATGATAATCTTTGCATAAAACAAAAAATGACGGTCAAGTAATAATAATTTGTATATAAGGATTAATAACAGTAAAAGTTGCAACAATGGCTGTTGCTTCCTTAATATCTAACCCTCTTTTTTTAAGTCAATAAATTATGAATGGTTCATATCCCATTGAAAAAGGAGTAATACCTGCAATAAAAAAGGTAATAAAGCAAAATAAAATCCAATTGTATCACTCGACAAAAATTTTTCTTTTCCTTAATTTATATCAATAAGGAATAACTCGAAATAAACAATTATAAATAGGAAATAATATTAAAAGAAAAACTCATGCAAAAAATGTTGGGCTTGTTTCATAAGATGAACTCAATAATGTCCCAATATTTTTAAAATTAATGTCTAACAAGAAAGTATATGTTAAGTAGATAATTAAAATAAAAATAGGAACAGCAATAGAAAATAAAATAATTTTTTTCTTGGTAAAAAATTTTTCCTTATTTGGTTGTTCTATTTGTGTTCTTTTTGTTTCCATATCTTGCATATCTTAAATTAGAACATCGATAAATTGATTAATTTAATAAAATTATAAGTTCTTAATATATATAATTTTTTTGATTTCTTTTTCAATATCCTTTTGAACATCAATATCAAAACCTTCAGCTTCACATCATTTAGGTAATTGTTCTAGTCATCTTTCATTATCAAATTCAAATTCATCACAATCAACATTTTTAGTTGTCTTTTTTGCTTTACCAGCAGAAAATTTCAAAAAATCTTTTTTGTGTCTTAAAAGCTTGACTGGATCAAAATCTGCTTTAATATCTCGCTCCATTGAAACTTTGTTAGTTTTTACTTGAACCTTATATCCTGTTTTAGTTGCCGTTACTTTAATATCATATTTAGTTGTTGCCATAATTTGTTCTTCCTTTTTAAAATTATAATAAATTTATTTTTTTATTGCCTTTTCTTTTTTTGTGTTTCATTCAATTATTTTTAATAATGCCTTTTCATGTAAAATAATTTCTTTAATTGCTTCTTCATCAATTGATTTTTTAATTTGTTCTATTGGTGTATTATATGATTTAGAAATTAATTCATATCTTTCTTTAATATCATTTTCATTAATAGTGATTTTTTCTTTTTGGATGATGTAATCTAAAGCCCCATATACCACAATATTAGATTTAGCTTGTTGCATTACTTCTTCATTAATTTGTGCTTTTGTTTTATGAACCATTTTTAAAAAGTCATCTTCCTTTAATTTCATTTGTTTTAACTGTTGTTCATATTGTTGATAGATTTTATTTTTTTCATCTTCAATCATCACATGTGGAATTGTTTTGTATTTTGAATTTTCAAAAATAGCTTTATTAATTTGAATAATGTTTTCTTGATTATATTGTTGCTTCTTGATTGTAACTATTTGCTCAGAAAGGAAATCTTTCAATTCGTTAACTGTGTTTACATTATTAAATTTTAAGGTCTTTACAAATTTATCATCTAAAGTTGGTTTTTCAATTTTATTAATATTATGGATCTTAACTTTAAATGTAACTGGTTTGCCAGCTAAATCTTTTGCATGATAAGTTTTTGGAAATGAAATATTGATATCTTTTTCATCACCAACTTTTAAACCAATCATTGCTTCTTCAAAACCAAGAATAAATTGTTTAGAGCCGATTTCTAATTGATATTTTTCAGCCTTACCACCAGGAAATTCTTTTCCATCAATAAAACCAGTAAAGTCAAATTCTACTTGATGACCATTTTCTATTTTACTATCTGCTAATGGAATTATTAATTTTTCACGATTTAATAATGCATTAATTTCATTTTCGATTTCTTCGTTGCTAGCTTCAGCAATTTTAATATTAACATTTAAATTTTTATAGTTATCAATTGTAATTTTAGGATTGATTCAATATGTAGCATCATAAACTAATTCTGATTCATTAATATTAGTAACATTTACACTTGGACTAGGATAAACTTCTACATCTAAATTTTTAATTTTTTGATCATTATCAATTTCTAGAATGCCATGGTTAATTGCTTTATTAGCTGCATTTGATAATACATTAGCCATATTCAAATGCTTCTTTGCTTCAGTCATAGGAACTTTTCCTTTACGGAAACCATCTATTTTTAAGTTAGCACAAGCACTTTTCATTTCCTTGTCAACAACTTTACTTCATTCCTCACCTGATGAAACAATTTTAATAATAACTTTATCTTCTTCTTTTTTAATTTCCTTAATGTTCATAAAAAAACCTTTCTAAGAATAACAAATAACAAAAGAAATAATCATAGCAATTATAATGATAGTAATAGTAAAAATAACAACTGCTATTAATCTTAATTTTAATGATCTTCGTTTAGCTAGCATTAATTTTTCTTGGTTATTTTGTTCTTGACTTTTTTTGTTCATAGTCTATTTAATGTAACTATCTAAAATATCAGTAATGTCATTTTTATTAATTTGCTCTTCGCCAAATAGTGAATTAGTGATATTAATTACAGAATTAATTATATCATTTTTGTTAAAGTGAATATTATTGGGAACAAACTTTGTTGCTAAAACTTGAATCAAGCTAATAGCAATTTCAGATTTTGAAATATTTTTAGCAAAATGTTTTTCTAATTCTTTACACAAATCAATTACTTGTTTATTTAGATCTGTTTGAATAATGGGATTTATTTTAAAAAAATCATTTAAGTAGTTATTGTAGAAATTGAATTCATAATCAATTTTTGAAGATTGTAAAAAATTTAATAGGATTGATTTTGAAACATTATCTAATTTTTTATCACTAAAGATTTTTTCAATAATAGCAAAATCTGTTTTATCAAATTCTTCTCCATATTTATTTAAAAGTAAGTTAAAATAAACATCATCAAAAACATGTTTTTTTTCATCATAAATTTTATTTCAAATTTCTAACTTGCTCATGCTATTAATTTTATTTTCATATTCAACTTCTTTTTTTTCAAAAATAGTATCATCTCTAATTTGTATCAATTTTTGATAATACTCAGTTGGAATATATGGTTGTTCTAACTCAGCATCAATAATGGCTAATGCTTCATTATATTTTTGTTCTTGGATTAATTGTAAAATATCCTTACATATACTAGTGTAATATTCATTAATATTTTTTATGCTCATTATCCAATTCCTCTAAATTTAATTTTCTTGTCTTTCATTTCTCACTAGATAATTGATTAAAAATTTGATTATAATCATTAACTCTTTCGATATTAAATTCATTAACTAATGTTTTATTTGTTAATAATTCCTTTATTTCCTGTTCAACGTCTCTAATAATTTTTATAAGTTCTTCACTATAACCATAATTTATAATGCCTTGTTCAAACTCCTTAATGTCTACTTCACATCAACTACCATTGATAGATACTTTGAAATCTAAATCAAAATCATAATATTTAAAGGCCGATTCCTCATAAATAAACTTTGATGATATATTGATATAATAACTTAACTTATTATTGTCTTGAACAGTAATAATCATGTTATATCATTTGTCTTTAAACAAAACTCAAAAGCATCTTTTTTTCAAAGTAGATTTAAAATATCTTTTAGTGTTAAACTTTGCTGTAATAATTTCAGCATCATCACTACCTAACACGTAATAATCTTTTGTTTTAGCAATTACTATTGGAAATTCTCATGAGCGGTATAATCAACCATTAAATTTATATGCATGAACAATTACTCTTTTGCCCACATATATATTTTTATCATTTACATAGTTCATTGAAAAAGCTATTAATTTTTGTTAATTGCTTTAGCTGTTCTAGATTTAATTCTATTTGCCTTATTTTTGTGAATTCTCTTTGACTTTGCATCCTTATCAGCAACAGAATAAGTTAAAGATAAATCTTCAGGTTTTTTTGATAATCTAGTCTTTTTAACAATTGTTCTACGTTTAGAATTAAGTGAATGATTTTGTTTAGACTTCTTTTTATCTTGGATATGTCTTTTTTTATTAGACTTAATATTAGCCATTTTTATCCTTTCATTATAACTTTAAAATAAAGACAAATAAATTATATAATAAAAACTAACTATGCTTGCATTTAGTTATTTATATCTAAACATTAGTTAAGTAACAAGAAACAGTTGAATTTTTAATCTTAATATCATGTCAATTAAGAAAATGCATAAAGTAATTTAGTAGTCTTGCTTGGTACTAAATCACTTCCAAATTTCAAAAATATAAATAGTGCTTTATTTTATCTTTGCATTTTAATAAATCTAATAAATGTTTTGTTTGTATATTTTTATTTTATATAAATTTTATAAAAATGGAAGCATCACTCTAAACTATAAATCTACTTGGAATAGTAATAAATAAAATAAATATATTTTTATGAAATAGAATAATTTTGTTTCAAGATATCGTTTGGTGCAATATATGATACTTTTAATTTTTTGTTTGTGTACTGCTGGCAAATGTTTTCAATAATTGAAAAATCTTTTGTATTAGGATTTAAATGACTAAATATAAATAATTTAGTTTTTCTACCACAATAAATCTTTAGTAATTGCTCAGCTTCGGCAAGTTTTAAATGATTATGTTCTTTATTTAAATGATTGCTAATTTTTACTTTATTGTTTACATCAAATTCTAATCCAAATGGGGCTTCTATTATATATATATTTTTATGCTTAAATTGCTTGTTAACAAAATACTTGGTATCTGTAATATAAACAATTTCTTGTTTTTTATTTTTAATTATAAAAGCTAATGAATCTTTAGCATCATGATTAGTTCTAATTGCTTTAATTTTTCAATTACTATTAGGAATTTTAATTCATTTGTTTAATGATGGAATTAAATCCAAATAATTAATCTTTTTGTTATATTTATTTAAAATAAAATCAGCTGTAGTTTTTGCTGTAAAAAACTTCAAATTACTAATATCATTTTTTATGATTGTTTTAATATGATCAATATGATAATGTGTTAATAAAATGCCAGCTATTTTATCAGTAGTTATGTTTAAATTACTTTTTGCATTTTTTCATATTAAATCATCTACTCCAAAATCTAATAATAAAAATGTATTGTTATCATTTAAAGCAATACAATTTCCTTTTGAAGATGAAGCAATAATATTAATCAATAATCTTTCCATTTAATTTTATTTTTTTATCATTTGTTACTTTACATGCAATTGTTTGTGTATTTTCATTTTTAATGCTTAATTCATTAAATGATTCAACTTGATCAATTAAATTGAAGCAATCAATATTAATTCCCTTCTTAATAAATTGATTGATAATATGAATAATATTATTTTTGCTAGCATAATTTAAATTTTTAAGATCAACACTGTTTTGGCTAATATTAAAATTATCGCTTCCCTTAGCATCAAATAATGATACTTTAAAACCTTTAAAATTATCACTAATAATTTTTTCAATTTTTTTTAATGAGGTTTTGTATTGATTATCTAATTGGCTATATCTATCATTTAATTTATTTAATTTTTGTTCTTCATTTTTGATAATATTCTTTTTGGCTTGATATTGTAATTTATATGTATTTAGGTCAATATTTTCACGCTCTTGTATTTTTAGTTCAGATTGTTGATTAATTAATTTATCATAGTTAATGTTATAAAATTTTGAATCTTTCATTAATTTATCAATTTCTTTTTGTATTTTTGTATTTTCATCATTCAATCTTTTAATTTCGTATTCATTATTTGCTTGTATTTGGTTGTTTTCTGTACTTATATTTTTTTTGGCCTTTTGTTTATAAAAAAATAAATAAATACCTAATGTAATAATTGTTAAAAAAATAATTTTGAATTTAGATTCCTTCTTTTGCATATAAGTTGATATAGTATTATTATTTGTATTATTTTTTAAATTATGAATTTTAATTTTATTTTCATCAATTAGATTTGTTTTTGATATTATTTGTTTTTTTATTTCTTCATATTCATTAATTTTTTTACTAATATCATTTAATTGATAAACATCATAATTATTATTACTATCTCAATCTTTAATTTCACCATGAGAAGATTGGTAATATTCTAGTTCTTGTTTTTTATCTTTAATATTTTCTTTTTGTCTCTTGATTGTTTGTGTTAATTCAGCTTTTTCATTTACGAGTTCTTCAAAGTTTTCTAATTTATTATTTTTATCTAATCCTAAATTAATGATTTTCACAAAGTCATCTTTTAATTCTTTTTTATCATCACCTTTACCAGAAATAGTTTGGACTAACAAGTGTGGATTAGTCCTTACAAATAATTCATCAATTGAATCTAAACCAACTATTTTGGCTATTTGTTTTAAATATTCTTCATTATTTTTAAATTCAATGTTATCAATAAATCATTTTTTATTATTAGTCTTTAGAACATGTTTTAGGCCGTTCATACTAAATGTTAAAACGATATGTGGTAAAGAACCATCATGAACACCCTTGAAATTATCAGCTTTTTTATTGTCACTATTTTTGTAAAAAAAGATATATCTAATAGCATCCAAGATTGAAGATTTTCCTAAGCCGTTGCATCCTTCAATTAAGTTAAAATGATCATTAAATGTTAGAGAACAATTTTTAATTCCTCTGAAGTTTTTAATATCAAGTATATTAATAACTAATTTTTTCATTGTGATTTTGCATTTTATATAATTTTAATCAATTAAATAAATTGCATTTTATTATATCAAAAATCAAAATAAAATAGGAGAGCTTTTACGTTAATAAATATAAATAACTTAAAATAGTAATAGAATTAATAAACCTAAAATATATGAATTAATTTTATTGTAAATTGAAAAAGTGGATATTGATTCAATGTTATTATGATGTTAGTAAAAAGAAACAAATAATAGAAAAATTAAGATTTTAATAACACTAAAAGATCATATAAATAAGATATTAATAGGTTTTATTTAAATGCATCAATTAAGAACTAATTAGATATAAAAAACAAGTGATTAATTTTACTTATTTTTTGCATTGCTTTACATAGCAATGTTCTATTTCTCACTTTATATTGTCTTTGTCTTCAAATATCTTTCGACAAGAAAATAGTATATATCTTATTTTAAATCAAATGATTATCAAAAATTAGATAATAAACAAAAATCAACTTTATATGTAAATAAAAGGAAATTTTTTGTTTATACAAAATGTTATGAAATAGTAACGATTATTATCTCAAATCAAATAATAATGTTAATAACTTAAAAATAAGTATAACAACCGATATTTTGATTAATAAAGAATCATTATTAATTTTGTTCCATAATATTTATTAACAAACTTTAAAATAAGTATATTTATTGTAAATTATCCTTTATTTCTATTGCAATATACATGTGTAGCAAACAAATTGTTTGGATTATTATTACCGCCTTTACTTATAGGGAATTTATGATCAATGTCCCATGCGTACATACTATTTCTTTGTTCTTCGTTTCCTCAATATGAACCTCATAACATCTTTTCTCCGCAAATATAACAAATTCTATGATTATTAGGATGACAATCATCCAAACCACAATTACAATAATTTGAATTATCTCATGCAATCATTTTCATTTTTTCTTTATTCATTATTCCTCCTTTAGATATTTAATAATTAGGTCAAAATTATTAAATTCAATATTGTTTTCTTCAAATTTTAATTTAGAAATATTTTTAATTCAATTTTTTATATATTCATTTCCATCTTTTTCGAGAAAATTAATTATTTTTTCTAAAATCTTATTATCTGATTTTGAATACTTTTCATCCTTATTTATTATTTTTTTTAAAATTAAAACTCTTGTTAATTTTTTAAATAAATCATTTTTTGTTAATGTTGAAACATTAATATTATTTTCAAATATTGCAAGTAAAATTATTTCTAAACATGGTTTTGATATTATTAATTTACCATTTTTATTTTTAATATTTTTATTGTGTTCAATAATTTTATCTTTTTCTATATTTTCATTATCAATTAGATAAAAAACTATACAACAATTTCTGCCATCAATATAATCATTAATACTCAATGTTCCTTTTATAATATTTGGTTTGTGTTTTTTGCATTGATGTATTTTTTTGTTTTTAAAAATAGTGGTTTTTAATCCATGAAACAAATACTCTTCTGTTTGCCCCTCACAAACAAATGTATAGTACTTACTTTTCATTTTTAAAACCCTTCATAGAATAATCTATATATGGATCATAACCAATTTTTCCCTCTAAGTATAATTTAAAATAATTATGGTCATTTCTAACTTTTTTACCACCTTCTTCCATTATTAAATCACTTAATGAAATTATATTGGAAAAAAAGGATTCATTGATTGCGGCAAAATATATTTCATCTCTTCTAAAAACTTCACTATTTAATGTACTTATATCATGTGAACTAAAAATTAATTGTGCATTATTTTTATTAATATCCTTATCTTTAAATAAACCAATAATATATTTTAGAAGTTTAGTGTGTAAACCAGAATCTAATTCATCAATAATAAACAATGAACCATTTTTCATTACATATAATAAATAAGAAATTAAGCTTAAAAATTTTAATGTTCCTGACGATTCCAACAATGCATTTAATTTTTTTCTTTTCCCATATGAAAATTCTTTTTCAAAATAAATAGTATTTATTAGATTTTTATTTAATGGATTTTTATCAATAATAATGTCTTTAATATTAATGTCTACATCTTTGAAAATATTAACTATTTTTTCTTTTTCTGTTTCAATAATTCCAAAAGATGTTCTATTTAAAAAATTACTATTTGCAAATATATCTTTTGGAGCAAAAACATCTTGATTTAAGTAATAAATGTTATTAATAAAATTAAACATTTTTTTTAAATATATTTCATCTAATATTGAATTAAAAAAATTTAATAAAGTAATTTTCTTATTCTTGCTATTAATATTTATTTTATCAGGTATATATTCCTTATTAAAATTATTTTCTTTAAAATTAAAAATAACAGTTTTTTTACCCTTTTTATTTTTAATCACACTAAATATTTCTTGCTCTAATCCTTCAACTGAAACAGATAGTTCATATATGAAAATGTCTTTTTCATCTTCAAATTCTACATAAAAATTAATGGATTTTTCATCTGAATCAATATTTAAAAAATTTTGGATAGAATTTCATATGCTAATATTATTAGTAACAAGACTATTTAAGAATCCTAATGAACTTATAAAATTTGTTTTTCCTCCGCCATTAGGACCATAGAAAGAAATAACAGGAAGAATTTCTCCATTTAATAATAAATGTTTTTTATCCTCACTCTTTTTCTTAGCAATAAAATCTAATTCTTCTTTTAGTTTAAAAGGTCCAAAGTTTTCAATTCAATATTTTCTAATCATCTTTATTACCACTAATAAGTGTCTAGTGAATATATTTATCAACTAAAATTATATCATTTATAGTGAATTTCTTTTAATTTCTGTGAAAAAATCACAAATTTTAAAGTTTAAGTTATGTTTTTTATATTTTTAAAATGAAGTTTTCTTTTCAAATTTAAAAATATTATAAATTAGATAAAAATTCTACTTATTAAGAATATTAATGTTTCTTAATATATCATTATTACAATTAATGGATATATGAAATTATTTTTGAACCTTATTGGTTTTTTCTAAATAGAATCTTATTAATTTGCAAAAAAATATTAAAAAATTAACTTCATCATTTTCACTAAATTAATAATTAAATATTATCATCTTTAGCATCTTTTTAGGCTTTAATTTCCTTAAAGTCATTGATTGTTTAATTAATTCTTTTTAAATCTTATGCTCGGATTAATAATCATTATCTTTTAAGATATGCTTTAAAGCATATATTTAAAATAACCCTCTCTACATTTATATAGAAAATCCCCATTAATTATAGAAGATGGGTTTTTAAAAACCATGCTTTAAAATAACTAATATATAAAACGTTTAATTATTGATAAATTTCTAAAATCTAATACTTCAGTTAATATATCATCATTAAAATTTTTAAACAAATTTTATTTACTAAAATTTATATCTAAATTCTAATACACTTAATAAAAAGCAAAACAAGATTATTATGAATTATCAATATAACTAAAAATAGATCAAACAAAAAAATAATTTAAATCATTTTTTCCTATGTTTAATGGACCATCTTTTTGGACATACCACTTCTGTTAATAATTATACAGTAGTTTAATTGCATCTTGTGGAGTCATATATCTATTTGCATATGGAATGTTTTCTTTCTCAAGTTCTGAGTAATAATGGTATCTTTC
>JAEIGA010007764.1_pt1 | contig 16274 bp, 30 predicted proteins | sample 9270691 | NCBI WGS metagenome assembly JAEIGA01 (sample SAMN17057246, study PRJNA624740) | gut metagenome | biome: biome; isolation source: fecal sample | host: Bos grunniens | place: China: Xizang | collected 2019
GACTTATAAAACTTCTCAGCCCACTTCTGCATCGATGTACTTGTCCAGATACCAGCGTCTCATCATCAGCGGGTTATCCCACCAATCCGGGAAGCCTGCGAAGTGTACCACCGCCGGATGCTCCGTGTACCCACAGCAGAACGACTCGTTGTACCGGACCGGAATCTCTTTCACGTATTCCGGAACTCCGAAGAAGTTGAACGCATCCTGCTCCACGCAGTGCATCTTGACTTTGTTCAGCATCCTCAGCATGTACGGCAGCGTGTTGTCCTTGCGCATCTGTGCCAGGTTGAACAGGCAGACACCGATGTTGTAATACCTGTCGTTCTGGAACGGATTGTAATTGCCCAGGTATTCCGGACAGGCAGCGAACCACTTCCCTGTCAGATCTATATCCCACAGCGGTGTCAGGTCGTCGCATACGATCGTGTCAACGTCTAACTGCAGGATCTTGTCCTCGTTAGCGAAGATCTCCGGATAGCAGATCCGGATCATTGCCATGTACGTGAACTGGGACTTGATGTTTGCACTCGTTGATGGAAAGTACTTCTCTGCGAGCGGTGCGACATTGATAGTCTGTACTATATCCGGAAGCTCATAAGGGAAAGAATCATCCTCAATGAGTATGTAGATCTTTTTCGGTGTGTTGTGCTCCAGCAGACTCTTAATAGCCGGAAGCATACACTTGTAGAGATTACGTGTTCCGGAATAGACAACTATCATTCAATACCTCCATAATTGCATATTCAAATAAGAGAGCCACATCGAAAGGAGTACTATGAGCAACCAGTGAAAAACTTTAGGGAAGAAAAAGACTGCTGCTGCGATAACAGATGTCACGGAGGATTAGGTGACTGTGGCTCTCGACCGAAAGTAAAAAGCGACAGTCCTGCACCTGCCGCTTCTTTCGTGCCTACAATATAGCACATGTAAACCGTTACAAACCGTACAACTTAGAGATGTTTGAAGTATCTCCAGATATACATCCGGCATGTTTCTCCGTCAGCGTATCTGTATCCGTAGACAACGACCGCCGTCTGTCTCCATGACTTGCCTGCCAGGAAGTGCAGCCGCATGATGGCCTGCGCCATCTGGTCGGTGCATCCGTCCACGAAAGCTTCTATCGCTTCCTTCTCTTCGGTCAGCTTTGCCTTCTTCCGCCGGAGCGACTCTACCCTGTGGAGTGCCAAGCCTACCGGATCACCAGCCGGTCTGACGGAAGATCTGCCTGCCACTACATCGGAAGGACTTGGAGAAGATACCGTGCTGTAAGCTGCCTCGATCTCTGCGTCGATCGAAGCGATCGTTGCCACCAGTGCCCTGTATCTCCGGAGATCTTCAAGAGTAATATCCATTTCATTCCCTCCTATGTTTGTCGGATGTTGCGTATCATGGTTCTTTGTAAATGTCGGGCAATGGCATCCATGCGAGTACCTTAGTGTCTCTGTAGGACTGCAGTGCGCTGATAGCCTGGCTCCACTTCTTCCCCGACCAGAAGCCAATGCCTACTGTTGTTACGATCTGCGGCTCACGTGCCGCGTACTTTGTGTGCTGGAACGTTACGAGAACCGAGCGGAAAGGCTCAGGCTTCCTGTCATCTGCGGGTATCCATTCAGTCATTCTCTTTCCTCTCTGCCTTATACGGTTTTGGCATTGGCATCCATGCCGTTATCTCCGCTTTTGTTGTCCAATGCGGTGTATTACTCTTGTCACTAGCGTACCATGTTGAATAAAACACCTTCCCACTCTTACTGCAGACAATATAGCCTTCTTGCCACGGACCATCATCAAGTGTTAATGGTTTCCATGAATTAGGTATTGTTGGGTTACCTTTTTCGTTAACCCACAATGATTTTCTTGGAAATGGCGGAAGACTTTCATCGCACGGTGTCCACACCATCATTCTTCTTTCCTCTCTGCCCTTGAGCAGTAATCGTCTTCGTTCGTTACAATCAAATGATCAACACCTAATATCTGACACCATCTGCCGTGGTGATGTCTGCACTCCCTGCACCGTACCACTGGCACTGCATCGACTGTCGGTGCATTGTTCAACCAATTAAGAAATCTCGGATTGCTATCATGCACACATGCAATTGCAATATCTAGTTTCAGTGCATCCGCATCAATCAATCTCATATCTCATCCTCCAATCCGTTCTGGAACTCTTTGCCCTCCAGTATGTTCTTAAGCACTCCATACCGGATGGACTGTTCGATAACGGTCTTCATCTTTTCGTATACATCGGGTTTGACCTTCGGCTCTATCCATCCCATCGTGCCTCTGATCCCGTCCTCTGTCTTCTTTAGTTCTCTTGCCAGTCCGACTGCATGATCCCTTCTTGGCTTAGTCATCCTCATCGTCCTCCTCGCCGTCCGTCGGCATGTACGGATCGTACCCGAGCGACTTGGCGACAGCCAGGAAGCGCTCCGGAGTGATAGATCCTGTCGGCAGATAATTATTCTTCTCGACCTCTCTGCAGGCATTCACCAGCACCCGGAAGCCTCCTGTCTTGAAGTCCTCCATGTACTTCCTTAAAGCGAACCTGTCGTTAATGGCAGCAGTCTCGCTGCTGTACCATGGGATGCGGTTCTCCGGAAAGCGTTCCAGGCGCTGGGCCTGTTCAAGCCGGATCTGAGCCTTGACCGTAAGCTTAGTAGTCATACCGTACATACTCCTTGATGAACGTATCGTACTGCTCATCCTTCGCACAGATCCTCAGCTTCCCATCCAGTCCTATCCACGGCTCTAGATATTCCCGCTCATCGATCGGCTTTCCTGCCCTGAACTTGCGGATTATGCTGAGCAGCTCCGCCAGTACATCCGCGTCATTGTCAGCCAGTGCCTGCGCTCTGGCAGTGATCAGTACTTCCTTGTGTACCGACCACAGCAGATCGTCTGCCGACATCTGCTTAGGCATTTGCTACCTCCATGTCGGGGCGATCCTTTGCCAGGATGTTCCTGACTGTCTGTGTGCTGCACTGTGCCTCCATTGCAATCGACGATGTATTCCATCCGGCATCGTACAGTGCCCACACCTTTCCGGCATCGACCTTCTTTCTGGGCTTCTTCTCGACCGGCTTCGGCTCTTCTGTTTCTTCCAGTGCCGGTGCTTCCATTTTTCTGCTGTAGTTTCTGACGGTGTCAGCCAAATCCACGATGCATGTCAGACAGAAGTCCATCTCCTGTTCTATGTCTTCGTAGACAAGGTCTGCGTTGACCTGATCGCCTTCCAGGATACCGAAGCCGACCTTGTAAATCATGCCTGTTATCTGCTTCCCGCAGCCGTCGCAGTATATTGTTATCTTCTTCATTTCCCTCTCTCCTTGATCGCGAAATTTCAGTTTAGGATGCTACCCCGGGTTGACCAGTCCGGCTAACTCAAAGCCGGATGGTCTATCCCGGTACATCCCTGCGATAATGGGTTGCCCATTTACTATATATATATAGGTGGTGGGCAACCCTTTTTTTAGGTGCCCATTTTGAAAGTGGGCAACTGATCACCTTTCTTCGTACCAGTATGAAGGCTTCCCGCGATGGGCTTTTCCGTCACTGCAATAGCCTGCGTTTGTCAGCATCCTCTGAGCCGTTGTACGTGCCAGAGGCTCAATAACTGAGTATGCTTCAACGAAGGCTTTGAGAGTGAATCGGCCGTCGCTTCCCATGATCCTCTGGACTGTCTCGCGGGTCTGCCTGATCTGTTCGATCGTCTTCTCACGCTGGATCTTCTTTTTGTTCCGCTCCGTCCTGGTCGCTGATGTTTCGACCTCTTCCTCGTCGAGTTCGTGGTCTATCTTATGCAGCGGGTATTCCCACCAGAAGCTGACCGGCTTGTGCCTGGGAAACTCTCGCAGGATGTACTCCATTCTCCATGCGGATCTGTCTGATTCCTCATCCGTCTGAATGGCGAGTTCTGTCATCGTCAGGATCGCATCCGGATCTCGTGCGAAGGCTCCGGCTCCGGCGGCTCTGTCGATCGCTGAGCGGTCTCCGCCGGTTCCCTTTGCGAAGTGGTGAGCGTAGATCACACTGGCGCCTGTTTCCCGGGCGATCCTGTCGAACTGTCCGACCATCTGCCCGACATCACTGTTGCTGTTCTCGTCGCCGTCCATAACCTTGTAAAGTGGGTCTATGATGATGGCTGCGTAATCATGCTTCGCTTCTTCGATGATAAGCGGAGTGAGCCTCGTGATCGGCATGGAGAAGCCTCGCAGGCCCCATACAGTGATGTTTCCGACGTGATTGTCGATGTTCATGCCGAGCGCTTCGTATATGGATCTGAAACGCTGATAGCATGACGGATCGTCGATCTCCATGTTGATATACAGTACTTTGCCCTGCATACATTTAGATCCAAACCATTTGAAGCCCTCCGCGATCGCGAAGGCAAGTTCCATCAGTGCGAAGGATTTGCCTGCCTTCGACGGTGCGGAGATGATCATCTTGTGTCCCTGCCTGAGCACTCCCTCAATGAGTTCCGGAGCCACTGGAGGCGGGTCTGACCATACGGCATCCAGTTGCACCGGCTTTGGCATCTCGGGCCTCTGAGGTGCTTCTTTCGGCGGCTCCTGCGGTGGCTCGTACTCAGGTACATACAGCTGCTTCGCTGTCCAATCACCCCAGTTCGTCATGCTGCCCGTCTCCTGTCAGTTTCTGCTTCAGATCCAGGACAGCGACCTCTGTAATGGTGACGGCATCTCGTATTGACTTCAGGTCAGCCCCTGACATCTCATTCAGCATGTTGCCGACTGAGATTCCGGACTCGGCTTTGTCTGCCTTCTCGGCTATGTTTCGGACTGCCGGAGACATGAATCCGAGTTCGCCTGCTATATTGTTCAGCGTTCCGGAGATGCCCTGCAGCTCGTCTAAAACCGCCTTAAATCCTCTGATCAGAATTTCATCTGTTGTCATGTTTCATCCTCCCATTCGATCTGCACCTCTACTCTCGGCACCGTGTCGTATACTTTCATGACATGACAGTCCCAGATCTGAGCATCGTCCGCATATGCGATCTGATTCAATGCATCGCTGACGATCTTGCCTACGTTATCCCAGTCAGGCTTCGCAGGTTTCAGCCACCCGATGAGTGCTGCAGCCTTTTTCTTTTTCGGCCATGACTCGGCGATCGGATAGTATGCCCGGATGTCCATCTTCAGCGGTCCTGTAACTGGCGAGTGTCCCGGGTACTTCTGGGAGAAGCATGTCTTGATCAGGTTCTCGTACATCACAGTCGGCTCCGGTGTATAGGTGCGTCCTGTCCTGGTAAACCTCGGGCGCTGTTTTGCCAGAGGCTTACCGGGAATCGTGAAATTAATGATCATGGTCAGAACGGAAGATCGTCCGGATTGATCTTGATCTTCGGATCTTCTTTCAGTTCTGTCTTAGCGGGTCTGATAAATGACTTGACGGTGTTCTTTGCAGGATACGTTCCGTCCGCTTCCTGAATGCCGAGATGGCACTTGCCGATCTCTCCGACAGAGTCCTGCATCAGTTCTGTGTCAAACTCTTCTTCGGAGCTGACCGGGATCAGGCCGACGCACTTCAGGAATGAGGAGAACTTCCACTGCATCTTCTCCGTCTCCGGGAAGTATTCCCAGACTTTGCGGGATGCCTTGTTTCCTTCCGGATCGATGCGGAGTGTCACCTTCCACTGATATCCGCCCTTCTTCGCTGTCTGCAGAACAGCGTCCTCGACTTCAAATTCATAATCGCCTTCCGGCAGTAATTCATAAGTCACGTTATTATCATCCTTTGCACTGAATTTCATTTGTTAGCCTCTCCCTTCTTCAGTTCTGTAACGAGCGCGTCAATATGTTTGGCCATGACTTCAGCCTGTGTTCCGCTCAGATCCATGTACGTAGATCCGGGTGCGAGTCTTCCGGTGGCCACACACCATGCCTCAAATGCAAGCTGACTGATCCTGTGATCCGCAAGTCTGCGAAGCAGCACATCGCGCGGATCTTCCAGCGTAGTGTCGACCGGACCTGTGACAGGTGTGTCGATCTGAAGGCTCTTCCTGTCCTTCTTCGGTGCAGTATTGCCGTCATAGATATCCTGCAGCGGCTCGAAGCTGAGCGGCATGGTGTCAGGCAGATCGTAGCGGTTCTTCGCGTCATATGTCGGGCTGTGGTTCGCGTGCATTACGCGCTTAGCCTTGCCTCTGGCTTTTGCTTTGCCGTTGGTCTCAACGGTCTTTACTTCGTAATTGATGAACAGCAGAATGTCGCACCACTCACGGACGATCGGTGTGACCTTCTTCGACAGTTTCATCTCCCATCTGTCATAAGGCGGGTCTTCCGGGCTTTCAAACTTCCTCATAAGCGCATGTGCAAGCAGCACAACGTTGATGCCCTTTGCGATGACTTTGTCGAGCCGGTTCAGGAAGTCCTTCTGGAAGCGCTCCTGGAGGCTCGTCCATCCGCGTCCGTAACCTCCGCCAACTTTGTCGATCGTGTCTACGCTGTACTCAGCCATAAGCTGATTAGCGAGAAGATCTTCGGCTCTGTCGATGGTGTCGATGATCAGTGTCTTGCAGACTGACGGATCGTCAATGACTGCGTCGACCATGTCGCAGAGTTCCTTCCAGTTCTCCGGCTTCGGGAACCTGGCGACGTCCAGACGGTGTGTACCGCCTTCCGTGTCAATGAACAGAGGCTCCGGGAACTGTGAAGCGAATGTGCTCTTGCCGATGCCTTCCGGCCCATAGGCGACCAGTCTGATGGCTCTCTTCTGGATGCCTTTTTCGATTTTGAATTTCATACTTTTTACTCCTCCTCATCCTCTTTCGGATGTTCTTCTTCCCATTCGTCGATACAATCAATGCAGATGCCTTCGCCGTCCGGCTCGTAGATCCAGTCCGCCAGATAGCTCAGGTCATAGTCCCGGTCACAGCAGACACAATGGAACGTGTCATCCTGTACATCCGGCACCGCTCCCTGGAAGCGGTCGAGATTAATAAGGCTGTATGTGCCAACCATGAGCCGCGAACCAGTCCTTATCGATGCGTTTCTGATCGATGTATCTTTTCTGCTTGCTGTCCATGCAGATCAGGATGCTCCTCAGCTGGTCTATCGTGATGTCAAACGATGTTACATAGACCTTGCCGACATACAACATGATCCGTGCGGTTTTTTCGGGAACCACCTGTTCAAATACCAGGCTGAACGCTCCCTGTGTCAGTGTTGCCTGTGATTTCATGACCTGACCTCCTCCGAATCTTCTTCTTTGCCGGTTAGCGGATTTTCGATCGCGTACCAGATGTCATTCACTGACTGATATGTCCATCTCTTCAGATCTCCATGATTCTGAGCAACAGTGGCTGTCAGATTGACGATGCGTTCCAGCTGTTCCTGCTGAGCGAGTTCAAGAGAATTGAGCCGTCTGGTCATGCTGGCGAACATCTTGGTCTCTGTCTGATGCAGATCTGTCATATGGTCGATAACGCTTCTCATATTGTCCATCTCCCGCAGCATGGCGATCAGAGCCACAGCCAGGAGCGCAACGATCACGATCAGAGCGGCGATCATAAGTCGATACCTCCGACGAACAGCAGCACTCTCAGCCACATATAAGCGAAGAACAGGATGGTCGAATACATTTCAATACGATTCCAGAGTTCAATGATCTCCGGTCTGATTTTCCTTTTTTTCATCTTGAATACTTCCTTTCGGTTGTTATACTTTGGATGACATACTTTTTTCTCATCCATTGGCAGTCATATCCCCGACTGCCTTTCCTTTTGCCAGGCTTCGAAGTCCTTCCGGATCTCCTCGTCCTGGAAATATTCGGCTGCGATTTTACCGATACAGTTGGCAAGATCCTCAAGGACATCCTTGTCGATCTGAGCCATGTCGATTGTCACAGCCCCTCCTCGATCATGATCTCGACGAGCCTCTTGATGTTTACCGCCTGTCTGATCACTTCATCCTGGTCCACTTCGAAGATCTGAGTGGCCGTGTCAGGATAGATGATCGCCTTGTCATAGACGAATGTCTTCAGGTCGATATCGTAATGAGACCGCCGGTACGCGCGCTGGATCTTGATGAAGTGCTTCTTCTTCAGCCACAGCTCCGACATCCGGATCGGCGGCATGAAGAGTGTCTCAATCCATGCGTCGTCAGATCTGAGCCAGTCTTCCCTGGCTTTTTTTGTTTTGAAATCACTCATGACTCACCTCCCAGTCCGTACGGGAAGCTCGTCAGTTCATCTCCCCTGTGGCCAGTCATAACGATGGTGCCAACAAAGTCGACTCCTCCGAATGTGATGTTCGGCTGCATACCCCGCAGCCTTCCTTCTTCGTTGCAGATGACGCAGATGTCATCCACAGTCACGATCTCGATGTATCCGTCTACAATGCCCTGCAGTGTCTTCAGGTCGTTCGGGATCGTGAGGAACCTGGGAGTCTTTCCCGGGTCCTTGACCAGTACTTTGATTTTCTTCATTTCTCCTCCTGTGTCTTTTTAGGACACTCACTGTCCAAAAAAAATCTCATCAATTTCGATCGGTGTCAGGTTGTAATGCTTCTTGATTGCCAGGATCTCGGGCTGAGTGAAGCCATTTCCGACCTTTTCGTTGATTTTGTCAGATACTGTCGATGTTGTGCAGCCAATTACTTCGGCGAGCTTTTCGTATGTGTCGCCTTCTCTGGCAAGCATGACTCTGAGTGCTTTCTTATTCACTTGTGCTCCTCCTTTCGTAGGTGTCTTTTTACGACACTTTTTAATATAAAGCCTGTTATTCAATTTGTAAAGTAATTTATTACCTTTTTAGGAAACTTTTTTGTACCGCATCCGAATGTATAGTTATAATGAAGGTGAGGATAGTACCATGACAACAGGAAAAATCATCAAACAGTTAAGGAAAGAACATCATCTGACTCAGGAAAAACTGGGTGAGATCGTCGGTGTCCAGAAGTCAGCCATAGCAAAATACGAACGCGGTGAGATCGTCAACCTGAAGCGATCCACCATCGAAAAAATGGCGAACTATTTCGGAGTGCTGCCATCTTATTTGATGGGACTGTCAGAAGAAAAGATTCGCATTGATGACAACGAGGCCGATCTGATCATAGCCTTCCGGAAAGCAGATCCGGACATCCAGAGCGCGATCAGATTAATGTTGAAGGTGAAACCATGACAGCCAATCTTATTCCGGCTGTGGCTTATGCAAGATACTCGAGTTCCGGACAGCGTGAGGAGTCGATCGAAGGTCAGCTTCGCGAGATCTATGCATTTGCCGAACAGCGAGGATTCCGAATAATCAGAGAATACACAGATAAAGCACTGACAGGGCGGACAGACCGCCGCCCTGACTTTCAGCGTATGATAGCGGACAGCGCAAAGCATCAGTTCAAGGCTGTCATATGCTGGAAGACGGACAGATTCTCACGCAATCGCTACGATTCAGCCGTATACAAGCGGAGACTGTGGAAGAACGGAGTGCAGCTCTTCTATGTCCGTGAGTCCATCCCTGACGGCCCTTCCGGGATCGTGGTGGAAGCTGTCCTGGAAGGCTTTGCCGAGTTTTATTCCGCTTCCCTGTCGGAGAATGTGCGCAGAGGCAACTACGATTCCGCCCTGCAGCATAAGACCTTAGGCAAGCGGGTCTTCGGATATCGGAAGTCAGCGGACGATACTTTCGAGATAGATCCGGAGAAGGCTCCGATCGTCGTTGAGATCTTCAACAAGTATAAGAGTGGTCTGCGCATGAAGGACATCGTGGATAACATGAACGCACGAGGCATCAAGACTGCTATCGGCGGTCCCTTCAACGAGTCCAGTGTCAGCAAGATCCTGCGCAATGAGAAGTATGTAGGGACGTACATCTGGGGAGACATCCGGGATGAGGACGCGATCCCGCCGATCGTGGACAAGGATACCTTTCAGGCTGTGCAGCGCAGGCTTGCCGGATCTAAGAAACGCAGAAGAGAAGCAGATCTCGACAGACCGACCTTCCTGCTGACAGGGAAGTGCTTCTGCGGGCACTGCGGTGCCGCTATGGTGGGAGACTCGGCCAAAGGCAAGACCGGCATCCAGTACTGGTATTACACGTGCCAGGGCAAAAAGAAAAGAGCCTGCGACAAGCGCAGGGAACCGAAACAGGATCTGGAAGACTTCGTCGTGCATCAGCTGGTCAAGATCCTGCACTCGGACGATGGCTTCCTGGAAACACTGTCGCAGAAGGTCGCAGACAGCCTCACAGACGGCACCTATCAGGCAGAACTGGATGAGCTGCGGAAACGGCAGGCAGACGTGAAGCGGAAGATACAGAACGCACTGGATCTTCTTCTGGACTCGCCTTCCAAGGCTCTCTCGGCTCGTCTGAGCGCATTGGAACAAGAAGACGAAGAACTGACCGCGCAGATCGAAGACAAGGTCCTGAGCGCCCCTCCTGCCCTGACAGCCGACCATATCCTGTACATGCTGACGAGATTGTCGGATGGTATGGAATCAGATCCGGAGTACCGGCGGAGGATCGTCGACATCTTCCTCAATAGTGTCTACGTGTTCGACGACGGCCACATTGTGCTGCATCTGAATTTCACTCAGAACAGCGAAACGGTATCCTTGGAATTTACAAAGCAAGGGTTCGAACAGACTGGCGCTATGCCAGCCTATAGGGTCTCTATCCGAAACGGTATATGTAGCGTGTTCTTCGTCCGTTCACCGGCATTTCCGAGCCGATAGAGGCTCTTTTCTTTTTAAATGGAGAGATACTCATCTTTTGCCTTAAATGCCCTCAAACGGGCTGAAACGGCCCGAAACACGAAAAAAAGCCACCCCGCAGGGTGGCTCTTTATGAATGATGCTCTATGATGCTCTTCTGCAATTCATCGCGGGACTTCTTCAGCTCGGCGATGCCATTACCGTCGATCATATGGTTGGTGATCGCATTCAATGACTTAAGGATGACGATGTCCGTCTCCTTCCTTTCAGCCAGTGTCTGCTCTACCCCTTTGATGCGGCGCTCGTGGTCGTCGAGCTGGACGAAAGGTCCTTTGATGATCTTATAAACTGCGTACAGACCGGCTATTCCGGAGCAGATCCAGAAAAGAGTTGAAAGTGATATCGAGGCTTCCATTTCATTCAGCCTCGTCTTCATAATAATTCTTGCTGGAGATTCCCAGGCACGCTCCGAGCAGTGTGTCGATCGCTGTTATGGTGGCACCAATCTCAGGCCCCAGCGGCAAATCCCATATTTTAGCGATCGTAAGCCAAAACGTGGCAAGAGCCGGAAGAATGAGCCGAACCACTTTTTGAAGCAGATTATAAGTCTCATTTGAGAATTTCATAGTGCCTCCTTTTCTTTGACATAACAGTCAAACCCTTTTGAACTAAGTTCAAGCGCATAATTTGATGCGTTTTTCTTGATGCTGAAAGCGCCGACCTGTACTCGATACAAACTGGAATCATGGTTCTTTGTGATATATCCGTTAAACCCTTTATCAGCAAGCATCTTACGCATATTTACTGCATTCTCATATTTGCTGAATGCTCCGACCTGTACACAATACATCACCTTCTCCTGAGGCTCGTCAGGGCCTGTCAGAGAAGCGTTTATCTTTTCAGCGATATATGGGAACATGCTACCCAAATATTGACCAGGGCAGGCTGTTGCGGCCCACCAGCGATGCATCTGAAGAACGCTCTTTTCCTTATCTCCGTCAATGAATGTAACATTGCTGATTCCGTTCCGCTTACAGATATCTACGCACAGATCTATCGTCCGTTGTAAGCACAGATCTGATACATGCCAGTCGCCGCCTGCTTTGTCATTGCTGACTTCAATGGTCACCGCCCTGCTGTCGATCGTGTATGACGATGTTGTCCATGCTCTGTGCTTCTCAGGAACAGACTGGCCTATCTTTCCATCTACTCCTATAACATAATTCGGTGCTGCCTTCCGTGAACTGGGCATAAACTGATCGAGGTAGTTCTTGGCAGTATTTACTCCGGCAGTGTGATGGATCACAATACGATCTATTTTTTTGTTTGTCATTGCGGTGTAGTTCGGACTCCATTGCACAAGATCTACAAGTTCACTGTCTGCTCCGGTTATTCTTGCCATAGACTTCTCCTTTTTGTAAAAACCAATAGCATTGCTGATCGGTCGAGTTGTTCCCATCAGCAGATCTCCATCAGATTCCAGGCAAGTAGATCCGCCGCTGTCCATGAGGATCAGATCTTCGGCTTCCATGCCTAACGCCCACGCTCTGCATTGAACCGGTGTAAGTCTACCCTTACAGACAGCAAGCATAAATCTGCCGTTTTTAGTTCGGATCAGCATGCTCTGTGTGTTAGATCCGTTTTTTGTTCCAACCGCTGAAGGTGATGTCCACTCAACTGATTGTCCGTGATATAGCAGAATCATCGCAGGAGAACAGGCGAACTGAACGGAGTTAACCGTATACCAGAAATCCGTATCCATGCCGACTTCTGAAGTGCCGTCTTTATGAATTGCATAGTAGAACCATGCGCCTTGTCTTGGAATTGACCATTCATCAACTCCACAACGAACACCAAGAGCCATTCCGGATGACATCACAAAGTAGTTTGCATTCATCAGAGCGGTGATCGTCACACTGTCTGATTTGATGTCCTGCAGAAGCTGAACAGAATATCCTGTCACTGCTCCGTTTGTCTTTGCCGAAAAAAGGGAAATGGATTCCCCATCTCCCTGCTTTCTTACGATAATGTCCTGACCTGCAAACTGGTCATGAATGATGTTTGACATGGTCATTCACTCCTTAAACTTCAACAATGGTCAGATTTGCTACATACATGTATCAACCACCAATAAGGTCATAAATTTTGACCCCGTAAACCCTCATAGTATACGAGCCATTGATTGTTCCTGTCTGCGTGTTGTTGTAACGGCGATAAATTGTAATCACTGCCTGTCCGTTGTCACCAGTGCTTCCTGCACTGAGCGTAATACCGTTTGCATACACGCCATACGTCGTTGTATTTGCACGTGTTGTCGCAGTTCCATTAGAAGACAGTTTGCAATTCCACGTTGCCGTTGCAAATGTGCCTGCGTCTTTTGTAGCAATCGCACTGCTTGCGGTCAGCCAACACAGACGTGTCGTGGCGGCATGTCTGCCATTAGTTTTCGTGTCGACCGAGCATTCACAGACTAACAGATCATAATCATAAACACCTTTGACCGTGATTGATACGCCTGTGTCGGCGGCAGTTGTGCTTGAAGTTGAAACCGTACCGACAGATTGCGATCCAAGAAGTTGGAAATTTGAACTTCCACCACCGCTGACATTGACTACAAGTTGCGCAAGATTGGTGACATCGTAAGTACCGTTCGAAGTCTTTGTCTCACTTCCTGACACAAGTTCAGAAGCACTGACAGTCACCGCAGTACCAGTCTTTGTACTGCCTGTAATATAACCTGTGGTATTGGTGACTGACGGAGTTACACTGACAGAGTGATTGCTCACACTGCCTTTGGTAGCAGTAGGTGTTCCTGCCGTTCCAGTAGGCATCGCATTGACTGTAATATTTACTGTCTGAAGTCCGTCATAGCCAGTATCGGCTGATATAGATTCTGTCTGTTGAGATGTTGTCGGAGTATACGTTTTACTCTTTGTTTGCAGTGTAGGCTCACCGCCACCCCTTGTGTAAGTCAGTTCATTACCACCACTGTCAGTAGCAATTATGCCAGTGACATTGTTATAACGTTTTCCGAAAATATCAAGTGTGTCTGCCATAAATACTCCTTATTGGATGGCTATCCAAGTGTATGTTCCTGCCCCTAAGATATAGGACGATGTTGCAACTATTCTGATGTCATCTCCACTTTTATATAAATGACCTGACGAACTAGTTGTCCAATCCGTGTAATTTGAGGATGCTGTCATAGATCCGTTTTGCCCAGAATATCTGCCAGACGTGCGCAAATACAATGAGTCAGCAATATTTGCGAAACTACAAAAATTCAAATGGTTGTTGGTGGTTGATGCTGTATCTCTATAAAATAGAAATTTTATTGGTGTAAAACCTATTACACTAATATCTGTTATCTTTGTCGAACTGGTGGTATTAGACGCAACGGTGAAAGTACCTTTTACTATTCCGCTTGTGCCACCGCCACCGCTGACATTAACCGTCACTGATGAATAACCATCGGCTGAGTCACTGGATGCATTGTATGTGCCGTTTGCAGTGATGTTTTTTGTAATCAATGTCGGTGTCGATGATGGAACAGCAACATCAACACTCGCATAATTCGTAACGTCTATACCAGTTCCATTTTCAGTAATGGATTTCGTTCCGCTTACGAGTTCGGAAGCACTTACGGTTACTGCTGTTCCTGTTTTTGTTGAACCGCCGATATATCCTGCCGTGTTTGTAACGCTTGGTGTCACGCTAACGGAGTGATTACTAACTGATCCTTTTGTGGCAGTAGGAGTGCCTTCAGTACCTGACGGTACGGAAATTGACGCATAGTTCGTAACATCCTTTGTGCCGCTTGAAGTCACATTGTACGTACCGCTTACTAATTCAGAAGCACTGACAGATACAGCAGTACCAGTTTTTGTTCCTGCCGAAATATATCCTTCAGTATTTGTTACTGATGGAGTTACAGCAATAGCATGATTACTCACTGCCCCCTTTGTTGCTGTGGGTGTTCCTGCTGTTCCTGCAGGGACAGATGCAGACGCATAATTAGTAACATCCTTTGTCCCACTTGAAGTAACGTTATACGTACCGCTGACTAACTCTGATGCAGATACACTTACCGCCGTTCCGGTTTTTGTGCCACCTGTTATGTATCCAGTGGTATTTGTTACGCTAGGAGTTACACTGACAGCATGGTTACTAACAGTCCCCTTAGTCGCCGTTGGCGTCCCTGCTGTACCGCTTGCTACTGATTTGGATGCGGAAGATGCATAATATCCTGCCGGTGCCGTCACCGTTGCTCCGCTTGCAGTCAAATCAGAAGAACTTCTTCTTGTTATACCGCTGCCGACATAAGATGAGCTGATCGCTCCTACTGTCACTTCATCCAGGGCATAATATCCCTCATCCGGCTCAACCACTTGCTGTGATTCCGTTGGTGTGACAGATTTCGACTGCAGCGCGATCCCGCTCTCGTCATCCAGGTGAACATAACCCTGTCCGTCCTGCCAAATTGTGCCGTGTTGATCACCACCGCTTGCAGTTCCGTCCATCCAGGCACCATCAGCACCGAACGCACCATAGCCTTGCATGATTTTGTCTGCGGTCGCTGTTGTTCCTGTCAAGTCCACCAGTGTAGCAGAACCAAACACAACCTTGTTTACATATGGATTATTTGCCATATGTCACCCCCTTACGCAGCAATCGTTACTGTTTTTCCGCCAGCCGCATTGTCTGTTTCTGTGTACGGAATAGCACTTACGGTCACCTGTGACAGGTAGTTATAACCAGTGTCAGGCAGAATAGTCTGTGCTGTTGTGGCAGGAGTCGCTGTTTTTGCCTGTGCATGAACATCTTCAGAACCTGACATTGTGCCTGTGATTCCAAGGATTTCAACGTTCTCACGAATGTTATTTGCCACCAGTGCCGCTAAACTTGCGGAATCAAGTGTAACTGTACCAGACCCATCGTGATAACCCTGAGGAATTGTGTAAGGAGTTGTTTTTGAAGAAATAATTCCTGATACAGCACCTCTGTTCGGCATTGTACCTGTCAGTACCGCACCACCCTTTGCAAAAGTCTTGGTTGCAAGAACCTCTGCTACAGTTGCTGTGCAATCTGAAGAGTCAACATCATACTCGCAAGTGCCTGTGCCTGTTGCACCACTCGGCAAATGGAATTTTACGTTCTTGAGAACATCGCTTGCCGTTACTGTGTCACCAGTCAAATCAATGAGTGTGTTGCCGCCGTAAATAACCTTGTTTACATACTGATTAGCCATTTGTTTCCTCCGCAATATAGACTGTAAGTCCGTCAAAAATGTTGGATGTTTCGTAATAAGGGACTTTTGTAACTGTCACATCATCTGACATCATAAGTCCGTGAGTTGGTAAAGTGATCGCTTCGTGTGCCTTCGGTACAACGGTATACGCTCCTGTGTAATACTCATATTCAGAAGTTACCAAGATAGGCAGCGCACTGCCGTCCAGTACATCTGACAGCGAACACCTTCCGTCTAAACGATTAATAAGACGGCATGAGCCGTCTAATACAACCTCATCATATGACATTGTTTACACCTGCCATCTTGACCGCACAATCGTAAACGTTCGACCGCCCACGCACACCGCCAGTTGTTTTCCA
>JAEIGA010007765.1_pt1 | contig 16273 bp, 14 predicted proteins | sample 9270691 | NCBI WGS metagenome assembly JAEIGA01 (sample SAMN17057246, study PRJNA624740) | gut metagenome | biome: biome; isolation source: fecal sample | host: Bos grunniens | place: China: Xizang | collected 2019
AGATTGCATAATAAGTATTATGCAAAGACTACAAGAAACGCAATTCGTGCGATTCGTAACACATCCGACAAGGCAGCAGCCGAGGCTAACGCACCTAAGGTTTACGCGATGATCGACAAGCTTGCTAAGATCGGTGTTATTCACAAGAACAAGGCTGCAAACCTCAAGAGTGGTATCGCAGTTTACATCAACAAGCTTTCATAAAGAAAAAGTTCCCCATTTTAAGGGTTTTCTTATAGCTAGAAATCGGCAGTCGAAAGATTGCCGATTTTCATTTTATACCCACCTGACTAACACTGCATATGCACGACCTGTACTGAGGTCATAGATAAAGAAAAAGGGGATGACCTGGTCATCCCCTTCAAGTATTTCTTACCGAACGGATCTGATTACATCATGCCACCCATTCCGCCTGCAGGCATTGCAGGAGCAGAAACCGGCTCTGGAATGTCAGCGATAGCACATTCAGTTGTAAGGAACATGCCTGCCACAGAAGCCGCATTCTCAAGAGCGACACGTGACACCTTGGTAGGGTCGATGACACCGGCCTCGAACATGTTCACATACTCATCAGTACGGGCATTGTAACCGAAGTCACCCTTGCCCTCACGGATCTTGTTGACGATCACGCTGCCCTCGACACCTGCGTTTGCAGCGATCTGACGAAGAGGTTCCTCAATCGCGCGAGCAACGATATTGATACCTGTAGTCTCGTCATCATTATCACCCTTAAGGTCAGCGAGAACCTGTGATGCACGGATGTAAGCAACTCCACCTCCAGGTACGATACCCTCTTCCACTGCAGCTCTTGTCGCGCTGAGAGCATCCTCGACTCTATCCTTCTTCTCCTTCATCTCAACCTCTGTAGCGGCACCTACATAAAGGACTGCAACACCACCGGCTAGTTTACCGAGACGCTCCTGGAGTTTCTCACGGTCATAGTCTGACTTTGTGATCTCGATCTGCTTACGGATAAGTTCAGCACGGTCACGGATAGCCTCAGGCTCACCTGCACCGCTTACGATAGTAGTATTGTCCTTAGTAACTACAACCTTCTCAGCCTTACCGAGCATACCGAGTGTCGCTGTTTCAAGAGAGAAACCGCTCTCCTCAGAAATAACGATACCACCTGTAAGGATAGCCACATCCTGAAGCATCTCCTTGCGACGGTCACCGAAACCAGGAGCCTTCACTGCAGCAACCTTCAATGTACCGCGAAGCTTATTCACAACGAGAGTAGAGATTGCGCTGCTGTCCACATCCTCTGCGATTACGAAAAGCGATCTGCCCTCACGAACCACAGCCTCAAGTACTGGAAGAAGCTCGTTCATAGTTGAGATTTTCTTATCAGTGATAAGGATGTATGGATTGTCAAGAACTGCCTCCATCTTATCTCCGTCTGTCATGAAGTATGGAGAAAGGTAGCCTCTGTCAAACTGCATACCCTCTACCACCTTCACCTCAGTCTCAGTACCCTTCGCCTCCTCGACTGTGATGACACCGTCCTTCTTTACCTTTGACATGGCATCAGCGATGAGCTTACCGATGAAGTTATCGTTATTTGCTGAAATTGTTCCGACCTGCTCGATCTTGGCGTAATCCTCGCCGACCTCCTGGCTCTGCTCCCTGAGGCTCTCCACCACTGCAGCAACTGCCTTGTCGATACCTCTCTTGAGGTCCATAGGGTTAGCACCTGCTGTCACGTTCTTCAAACCGACGTTGATGATAGCCTGAGCCAGCACAGTAGCTGTTGTAGTACCATCACCGGCCTGATCGTTAGTCTTGGATGCCACTTCCTTAACCATCTGGGCACCCATGTTGGCGAACTTGTCCTCAAGTTCGATCTCTTTTGCTACAGTAACACCGTCCTTGGTAACCTGAGGAGCGCCGAACTTCTTCTCGATAACAACATTTCTACCCTTAGGTCCGAGTGTAACCTTTACAGCATTTGCAAGCGCATCGGCACCCTCCTTCATCTGGGCACGTGCGTCAACATTGAATTTTATTTCCTTTGCCATAACTTTTCAAAAATTTAGAGGATTGCCAGAATGTCAGACTGCTTCATGATAAGGTAGTCCTTACCCTCAACAGATACCTCTGTACCGGCATACTTTCCATAGATAACAACATCTCCAACCTTTACTTCCATAGGCTCATCCTTCTTTCCTGGGCCTACTGCCACAACTGTTCCCTGCTGAGGTTTCTCCTTTGCGGTATCAGGAATGTAAAGTCCCGAAGCTGTCTGTGTCTCGGCCGCCTTCGGCTCAAGCACGACTCTGTCTGCTAATGGTCTGATCATGATTTAGTATTTTTAATTTGATTAATTTTCTGTTTTAACGGTCGCCTTTAAGACAAAATAAATGCCAGTCCGTCCGGACTGACATTTTGTCATATTTTAAGGTATTACCTATTTCACGCTGAAGCGGTACACACACTTGTGTGTATATTTCTCGCCCGGGTTGAGGAGAGTTGACGGGAACTCAGGATGATTAGGAGTGTCAGGATATTTCTGAGTCTCGAGAGCGATGGACTCGCGATATCTGAGGGCCTTTCCATATTTTCCCTCACTCTTGCCGTCAAAGAAGTTTCCACTGTAGAACTGCATGGCCGGCTGATCTGTGAACACCTCCATGAAACGACCTGAAGCAGGCTCATAGACAGAAGCCGCGAACTCCACCTGATCCGGAGTCTTTCTGTCGAGAACCCAGTTATGATCATAACCGAGGCCGTTTGCAAGCTGCTCATTCTCAGCATCTATACGCTCTCCGATCGCGTGTGGCTCACGGAAATCGAAAGGAGTTCCTGTCACATCAGCGACCTCACCGGTAGGGATAAGAAGATTATCCACAGGAGTTGTGTGCGAGGCATTGATGACCATCACGTTGTCTGTTATCGTTCCGTTACCCTCACCCTTGAGATTGAAGAAGGAATGATGAGAAATGTTCACGTGAGTCGCCTTGTCTGTCTCCGCCACATAGTCAACCACAAACTCATTGTCAGCTGTCAGTTCATATGTCATTGTAATCTGGAGATTACCAGGCATGCCATCAAGTCCGTCTTCGTGCAGATAGGTAAGCACGAGAGCATTTTCAGTGCACTTCTCTACATCCCAAACCACCATATCGAGTCCCTTGAGACCTCCATGGAGTGTCTGTCCGTTATTATTCTGAGGGAAGTTGTAAGTCTCTTCGCCGATTGTATATGTTCCGTTAGCGATACGGTTTGCATATGGACCTACCACAGCACCAAGGAAACGCTCACCAGGATTATTTATATAATCATTGATGTTATTGTAACCTAGCACGATATCCTCATAATGTCCGTTTTTGTCAGGAGCCCACAACGACACGACGCGAGCGCCGAAATTTGTCACCTGCATTGTAAGGTCACCAGCCTTGAGGGTGTAGATCGAAACATTCTTGCCGTCAAGTTCTGCAGCAAAGTCTGATTCCGGGAAGAGGACTATCTCATTTTTCTTCTCCGAGCATGAAGCAAGGGCAAGGCACAATACAAGTGCACAAAAAATTCTTTTCATTTGTTCTGATTTAAAGTTTGCTGGCACAAATTTACTAATTAAGCTCAAACGGCAATAGCAAAATCAAGATAAAAATGATATCTTTGGCAAACTGACAAAAAGCAACACAAAAAAACAGACCATGCACATCGTAAATACAATCATCCTTGCCGTCGCTTTCTGTACAATACCGGCAGGAGTCCTCTGGTTGTGCAGAAGATTCCCGGTATTGGGAAAGATAGGTCCGGTATTCATCTTATACCTGATCGGACTCATCATCGGCAACACAGGCCTGATGCCTGAACAGTTGAAGGGAGTCCAGAACATCATATCCAACGCGACAGTTCCGCTTGCCATACCGCTTATGCTCTTCAGCTGCACTTTCAGCAAGCAAGGAACAAGATCGCAGGTCCTGGCTCTTGTCACCGGTATGATTTCAGTAATTATCGCAGTAATAATAGGATATCTGATCTTTGGAGTGCATCTTGAAGAGGGAAACAAGATCGGAGGCATGCTTACGGGAGTGTATACCGGAGGCACTATCAACCTGGCAGCCCTGAAGGCCATGCTTGATGTAAAGGACAGCACCTATGTATTGATCAACTCGTATGACATCCTGGTGAGTTTCCTTTATCTGACCTTCCTTCTTACCATCGGCATCAAACTCTTCAGAAAATTCCTCCCGCACGAGAGCACAGGCCTCTCGGCTCAGGATGAGGAGGAAATCAAGATGAGCATAGCCCAGGAACAGGCCGATCCTTACAAGGGTATTTTCACGAAAGAGGGACTCAAGCAGGCAGGAATGGCAACAGGTGTCTCCGTACTTATCTGCGGCATCTCGGGAGGACTTGCGCTTACTCTCCCGAAAGAGGCATTCATGACAATCTTTATCCTGATGCTCACGACATTAGGTATCATAGCATCATTCATCAAGAAAGTACACAGCCTGAAATACAGTTATGATATAGGAATGTATCTGATCTACATGTTCTGCATATCTGTCGCATCTATGGCAGACATGAGCCAACTGAACATTGCAGGCGGAGCGAATCTGCTCGGATATCTGCTCGTCGCGGTATTCGGTTCACTCCTGCTTCAGGTGATATTCGCCAAGATATTCAGGATAGACTCGGACATGATGGTGATCTCATCAGTGACATTCATCAACTCTCCTCCTTTCGTTCCTATGATGGCTGCCGCGATGAAGAACAAGAACGTACTCATCCCCGGTCTCAGCATAGGCATCATCGGATATGCAGCCGGAAACTATCTCGGCTTCCTTCTATCCGAACTTCTGAAACTGCTATAAACCTAATCTGAAATGCCAGAGAATCACACCGACACTCACTGATACATTCAGTGAGTGTTTTGTTCCATATTGGGGTATCTCAAGAGAGAAGTCCGAAGCATCCACAACCTCCTGCGAGACTCCAGCGACCTCATTTCCGAATACGAGGGCATACTTTACGCCCTTCTCAGGAACAAAAGCATCAAGCATCACTGAAGAGACAGTCTGCTCTACACTGACGATCTTATAGCCGTCCTCCTTGAGTCTTCTGATGGCATCCATCGTATCCGCAACGTGCTCCCAGGCAACGCTGTCCTCTGCTCCGAGGGCAGACTTATGGATTTCAGCAGACGGCGGGACGGCACAGATTCCGCAGAGCCAGACCTTATCAACCTTGAAGGAGTCAGAAGTCCTGAAGGCAGAACCCACATTATGAGCACTTCTGATGTTGTCAAGAACAAGAACGACTCCTGATTCCGGCAATTCCTTATACTCGCTGGCAGAGACTCTGCCCAATTCTATATTCAATAATTTTCTGTTACTCATCCCTATCGTGATTTTGAGCAACAAAGGTAAGAAGAAAGATTTTTGATTTCATAAAAAACAAAAAAATGCGTATTTTTGTCTTGTTATAAAAACGTCTATATGAAACAGGATCTACAAATTTTCAATCTGATCAAGAAAGAGGAGGACAGACAGTCATCCGGCATCGAACTCATCGCGTCTGAAAACTACGTCACCAAGCAGGTGCTTGAAGCACTTGGCTCCATCTGCACAAACAAATACGCAGAAGGATATCCCGGTGCAAGATACTATGGCGGATGCGAGGTAGTGGATCAGATCGAACAGCTTGCAATAGACAGACTGTGTGAAATCTTTGAAGCGGAATATGCCAACGTGCAGCCGCACTCGGGAGCACAGGCGAATATGGCAGTCCTTATGGCCTGCCTTAAACCTGGAGACACCTTCATGGGTCTTGACCTCGCTCATGGCGGCCACCTCACACATGGTTCACCTGTGAACATGTCGGGCATCCTCTATAACGCCGTTTCATATGGTCTGAATGAAAAGACAGGACTGATCGACTACGAGCAGATGGAGCAGAAGGCACTCGAGTTCAAACCTAAGCTCATCATCGGAGGTGCATCGGCATATTCACGCGAGTGGAACTACTCAAGAATGCGCGAGATCGCAGATAAGGTCGGCGCCATCTTCATGGTGGATATGGCTCATACGGCAGGACTCATCGCCGCTGGTCTCCTCAGCAATCCTGTAAAATATGCACATATCGTAACATCGACAACCCACAAGACTCTCAGGGGACCAAGAGGAGGTATAATCCTCATGGGCAAGGACTTCGACAACCCTTGGGGACTCACAACTCCTAAGGGCGTTGTCAAGAAGATGTCGCAGATTCTCAATTCCAGCGTATTCCCAGGCGTACAGGGCGGACCTCTCGAGCACTGCATTGCAGCTAAGGCCGTATCATTCTACGAGGCTCTTCAGCCTGAATTCAAGGAGTACCAGAAGCAGGTAGTGACAAATGCGAGTGCAATGGGAGAGGCCTTTTCAGCAAGAGGATACAAGATCGTTTCCGGAGGTACCGACAACCATCTTCTTCTTATCGACCTCCGTACAAAGTTCCCTGAACTTACCGGAAAGGTTGCCGAAAAGGAACTCGGAAAGGCAGACATCACAGTCAACAAGAACATGGTTCCGTTTGATTCACGATCTCCATTCCAGACATCAGGCATACGAGTAGGAACCCCTGCAATCACTTCCAGAGGCTTCGGCACAAAGGATATGGAGTTCATTGTAAACCTCATCGATATGGTTCTCACCAATGCCGCGGCAAATCTTGACCTTATTGCAGGCAATACCGAAGAAGGCAGAGAGCAGTATGAGGAGGTTATAGCAAATGTCAAGAGGCAGGTCCGCATGAAGACAAACGGAATGCCTCTGAACAGATACTAGACTACTTTGTCACAGAACGGTTCTTGAGATAAGACATGAAGTTGTCCTTGTTTCCGTCGCTGATGGATATATGCTTACCATTTTCCAGAAGCACGACAGATCTCTCGACCTCACTGATATAATTGACATTGATCACATATGAACGGTGCACCTGAAGGAAATATTCCGGAAGGTGGCCGTTTATCTGTTTGAAGCTGGTATGTACAAGAAGAGGATCTCCTGAGACAAGATGAACCTTGAGATATTCGTTCATGCCCTCAATATAGACTATATCCTTAAGCTGTACGCGGACATACCTGTAATCCACCTTCAGGAAAAGGCAGTCATTCTCATTTACGACCTGCGGATTCTCCTTCTGCTTGCTCTGCTGGAGAAGATATCCTGCCGCTCTCTGAAAGTCCACAAATGAGTATGGCTTAAGGAGATAATCCACAGCGCGCACCTTATAACTTTCCACAGCATACTCCGCGTAGGCGGTAGTGAATACGACCATAGGCGGATCGGTAAGGCCCTTTATGAAATCCATGCCGTTGATGTCAGGCATGTTTATATCCACGAATATCGCATCCACCTGGTTTTCGGCCAGATAAGCCATTGCCTCCGAAGGGCAGGTACAGGCTGCAGCAAGTTCAAGATAAGGAACTTTCATTATGTAATTTTTCAGTTTGTCGAGAGCCATAGGCTCATCGTCAATTGCCAAGCATCTTATACTCATAGACCTGGTATTATTAAGTTAACATTATAGAATCCATTATCGGTGTTGATGTCAAGATCATATCCACTGCCGTAAATCAATTCCAGTCTTCGTTTGACATTCTCAAGACCTATACCTCCAGGAGCAGCCTGAACCTGCATGGTCTTTGGAATTGAATTCACGCAGGTAAAGTATACTTTCCCGTCCTTCTCTTCCAACCTGATATTTATTATCGACTGTACATTATAACTCACACCATGCTTGAAAGCATTCTCAACGAATGCGATGAACAGCAGTGGCGGAACCGTGATGTCCCTTCTGAATGTATCCGGCACATCAAAATTCACCTGGACCTTATCAGCAGGGAACCTCCTCTTCACCATAGTGACATAATTGGAAATGAAGCTTATCTCTTTTGCCAGAGAAACTGCATTACTGTCTCCCTCATAGAGCATATATCTCATCAGGTCCGATAACTCCAGGGTCATATCCTGGGCCTTCTCCGGATCCAATTCTATCATCGAATGAATATTATTCATCACATTCATGACGAAGTGGGGGTTTATCTGAGCCTTAAGAAAGCGTATTTCATCTTGAAGACGACTGTTTTCCAAGGCTTTTCTCTTCTCCCTCTCATTCATATATCTGAAGACGAAGAAGATAGCAAGATTGGCTCCCAACATAAGAAGAAGCAGAGTGGCATTCAGCACAATCGGCATCTTGATGCCAAAGAAGCGCGCCTTATGCTTTGAAGCATTCTTAGAATGGGCAATCTGGGGCTCATCTGCAGACTGTACCGGAAAGGAGACCGTCTCCTCCTGCTGCATCTCCACCTTTGAGATGAACAGATTACTTCTCTTTTCGTATGTCCTGGACTGAAAAGTCACAAACAGAACCATTGTGACAAGAATGGACAAGATATACTTGTTCACCTTGCCTTTCAAAAGATATCTGGGTATCAGAATATAGTTATGGAGAAGAAACAGCGGAATATATGTGATTACGCCAATCAACCACCTGAGAATATTCACCCAGGAGAACTCCTGTTCGGAGGGAACTCTCAGAAGTTCATTCGCAAAGGGCAAGGCAAGCACAATCAGCCACATCACCGTCTGTACGACGAACTCATAATAGAAGGTACCACCTGCCGAAGTTTTGAAACGCCTCTCCATCGGATCCGGATTTTATCTGTTGTGTCAGTAAGGATTGGCAATGTTTTCAGCAATCATCGCGACAAGTCTTTCCCTGGCTTCCGAACTTGCCCAAGCCGTATGCGGAGCCAAGCTCAGTCTTGAAGAGTCGGAGAGGGAGAGAAGCGGACTGTCTGCACTTAAAGGCTCGACTTCATAAACATCCAAAGCCGCTCCTGCAATCTGTCCGGCCTCCAGAGCCTCAGCAAGAGCAGACTCCTCCACTATACCACCTCTTCCCATGTTTATGAGATAAGCCGTCGGCTTCATCATACGCAGTTGCTCTGCCTTGAGAAGACCGTTTGTCCTCTCGTTGAGTGGGGCGTGAATGGATATCACATCAGATTCTCTCAAGAGCTGTTCAAGCGGAAGGCTTGGGTAATCACTGCAGTGTGAAGTTCCGGAAGTCGAATAATAACTTACCTCCATACCGAAAGCCTCAGCGACCTTTGCCACCTTCCTGCCTATGTTTCCCAGACCGACGATACCGATCTTCTTTCCTGCAAGCTCCATCCAGTTCACAGACACATCGGTAAATGACCTGCCTCTGCTGTATGAGCCGGACTTTACCGCATTGTCATAATAACGGGCCTTGCCCACCAAAGAGAGGAGATGCATGAAAGTGGACTGAACGACAGAATCAGTAGAATATCCCACTGCATTTCTGACAGGGATGCCCTTGGAAAGGGCATAATCCACATCAATGTTATTGATACCGGTAGCCGCCTCGCATATCAACCTGAGAGACGGTGCGGCATCTATCAGTTCCTTGGTAACCTTCACCTTATTGACTATCAGGACATCACAATCTGAAACCCTTTCAAGGGCCTCAGATGGAGTCGAATAGTCGTAACAGACAAGTTCACCATATTGCTCGATCGGAGCAAGAGAAACATCGCCTAAAGTCTCGGCATCAAGGAAAACTATTTTCATCGTCAATATAGATTATAATCACAGGCCAGCGCCATCTGTATAGCATCATCTACCGGGAGATAGAATCTGTAGAAGGCCTCTTCGTCCAGTTTGGAATATCTTCCTACAAGAGCCTTGATCTGGGGCATCATATAGGATTTCGTCTGCTCCCACTCCTTGTCTGTGGTCTTGATGCCGTCAACATCAGCTGCATATTTCACAAACTGACTTTCAAGGTCTATGCTGTCAAGCCAAGTCGAGAGTCTGGAGAAATCATCTATCTGAGAAAGAGTCCCCCTATACTTGTCGAACATAGCAGAAGCGAATCTCACACTGGTAGCCTTTCTGTTGCAGTCAAGGTAGAACTTGGTTGCCTTTGTCGTATCTATAGGCACAAATACGTCAGGAATTATACCGCCACCTCCATATACACGTCTGCCCTTCATGGTATAGAACACTGAAGTCGTGTCAACCTTCATGCTGTCGGCAGAAGTCATCTCGCCGTGTGCATAACGCTCATATATATCGTAGGCATAGTCCTTATCGTAAGGCTTCTGTATACAACGTCCTGAAGGAGTATGGAAACGGGCAACAGTAAGACGGACACCGGAACCATCCGTAAAGTTTATCGGTTCCTGCACGAGGCCCTTTCCGAAGGAACGTCTTCCCACTATCACACCCCTGTCATTATCCTGGATAGCTCCGGCGAAGATTTCGCTTGAAGATGCCGAGCCCTCATCAATGAGCACGGAGAGTTCCACATTCTTGAGCAATCCTCTGCCATCAGCGTCATAATCTTCACGCTTACGATGACGACCCTCCATATAGACGATCATGTCGCCCTTGGCAAGAAACTGATTTGACAAGAGGAGAGCCTGCTCGAAATAACCGCCTGTATTGTCGCGAAGGTCGAACACAAGACGCTTCATTCCCTGCTTCAGGAGCTTAGCAGAAGCCTCTGAAAACTCCTTGTAGGTGGTCCTGGTGAACTTGGAGAGCTTTACATATCCGGTGGTATCGTTGATCATGAAAGCGGCATCGATACAGTTCACAGGAATCTTGTCCCTGGTGATCTCGAACGGGATCAGGGTTCCTCCTCTGTTGACTGTAATCTTAACCTTGGAGCCGGAAGGTCCCTTCATCATACGGACCATGCTGTCCTGTGGAGTCTTTGTTCCTGCGATGACCTTCTCTCCCACACGGATGATCCTGTCACCCTGCACAAGACCTGCCTTCTCGGATGGACCGCCTGAAATGACACTGAGCACAATGGCGGTGTCATTAGGAACATTGAACTGTATGCCTATACCGTCGAAATTGCCCGCGAGTTCTGTCTCGGACTCGGTCAGCTCTACCGGAGGGAGATAGACGGAATGTGGATCCAGTTCTGCAAGCGCCGCGACCACAGCCGCATCCGTCATGCCCTTCATGTCGATGGTGTCAACATAATTCTTCTGGACTTCCTGAAGAATCAGATTCAGTTTACGCCACCTTTCATAATCTCCATCGAACTTCTTCTCAGGCAATATGACCAAGATGACATTAGTGAGCAGTACTCCTATGACAACGCCAAGGATCACGTTCACCTTATTCAGATTATTTCCTTCAAATCTCTTCATCCTTCTCTATCTATCCTACCTGCTCCACTTCAACTCCAGCCTTGGTCAGGAGATCGATTCCGTCTGTAAGACGATAGGCATCCCTATACACGACCCTCTTGATTCCTGCCTGGATGATCAACTTTGCACATTCCATACATGGAGAAGCCGTCACATACAGCGTCGCGTCCTTGCTGCTGTTTCCAGACTGCGCAACCTTTGAAATCGCATTCGCCTCAGCATGAAGCACATACGGCTTGGTAACACCAGTCTCATCCTCACAGATGTTCTCAAATCCGGCAGGAGTACCGTTGTACCCGTCAGAAATGATCATCCTGTCCTTAACGAGCAGCGCACCTACCTGACGACGCTTGCAATACGAGTTTCTGGCCCATACACCAGCCATCTCGATGTAACTCTGATCGAACTTCTCCATAGTATTCTGTTATTTTCTCTGATAAAGATATCTCTTGATGCTCTTCTTAGGAGTTCTTTCGAAATCTTCTGTCATCACTGAGATCTTCTTAAGTTTTGCGTAATTCGGAAGTTCCTTGTTGAGTTCAGGAAGAGTATCCTCGATAAACTTCGCGAAGGCCTTCTGGTTCATACCCTCCTTTGCGCCCTGTGCATAGTCAGGATAGATGAGAGCAGTAAGACCACCGTTGTCCTCGACCACAAGTGAATCCACTACATATGGTCTTGTATTGATGACTGTCTCAACCTCCTCAGGGTAGATATTCTGACCTGAAGGTCCGAGAATCATACATTTAGAGCGTCCTCTGATGAAGAGGGAGCCCTCTGCATCGATCACACCCATATCACCTGTACGGAACCATCCGTCCTCAGTGAACACCTCGCTGGTAGCCTCCTCGTTCTTGTAGTAGCCGAGGAATACATTCGCTCCTCTGACAAGGATTTCTCCTGAAATGTTCTGAGGATCCTCAGAATCGATCTTGATCTCAAGGTTAGGAGCAACCTTTCCGCAAGAATAAAGTTTCTCTTCCTTCCAGTCATCGTATGTGATGATAGGAGCACACTCGGTCATACCGTATCCTACTGTGATAGGGAAGTTCATTCTCTTGAAGAAGGCCTCAACCTCCTTGTTGAATGCGGCACCACCGACGATGACCTCGTAGAACTCACCACCGAAGGCATTCACAAGTTCTGTACGTACCTTGTTGAGGATCATCTGATCAAGTCCAGGAACCTTCATGGCGAACTTGATTCCGGCCTTCTCAAGCACTGGCTGAACCTTGCTCTTGTAGATCTTCTCGATAACGAGAGGGACCGCAATCACGACGCTAGGTCTAACCTCCGCGAGGGCCTGCATGATGATCTTAGGACTTGGCACACGAGAAAGGAAGTGTACGTGACAACCTACGCTGAGTTCGTAGAGAACCTCGAACATAAGGCCATACATATGGGCAGAAGGCAACATTGAAACAACCTTTGAAGTGTTTCCGAGCATAGGAAGCACCTTGTGACCGAACTCAATGTTCGACAAGATGGCGCGATAAGGAATCATTACTCCCTTTGAGAAGCCGGATGTTCCGGATGTATAGTTTATCACAGCAAGTTCCTCCGGTGAATCCTCATAATAGTTCAAGGATTCAGGAGTGAATGCCATCGGATATTTTCTTCCGAAAAGTTCATTAAGATGTTCGCGTGCATCAACGATTTTCTCATCCCTTGCATAAAGGAGTTTGAAAGTGTTGACCTGGATGATCGCGTGAAGATCCGGCATCTCCGTTTCAGAAAGTCCCTCCCAGATCACATCATCGACGAAGAGTATCTTCGCCTCCGAATGATTCACGAGGTGGTGGATATTCGCTGACTTGAACTCGTGAAGAAGCGGAACAGGAACTGCTCCGTAAGTCATTGCAGCGAGGAATGCAACTGCCCAGTTTGCCTGGTTTCTTGAACAGAGAGCAACCTTGTCTCCCTTCTGGAGACCGCACTCCTCAAACATGATATGAAGCTTCTCGACTCTGCGGGCAACGTCACCGAATTTCAAAGTAACACCCTGATAGTTTGAGATCGCAGGACGATCCCAATTCTTCTTAAAAGACTCTTCAAAAATCTTGTTTACTGATGTAAATTCCATAATATTCTAAGTTAAAGTACAAACAATTAAAGTTTTACCGTACGCTTACGGCCATCATAACACTCGACTTCCACAGTCATATCCTCCAGAAGGCGGACAGGACTGTCGGGTCTGATCATACTGTCTCCCTCAAACTGTGTGAGAGGGGTTCCTCCATTGAACGGAAAAATCAAAGTCTGAACGGAAGTCCTTACTACCCAATATGTTCTGTTTCCGGCAGAAAGCATCTCCGGAAGTCCCTTGATGGTTTCCTTAGCCTTGATGCCCTTCCACGAATCAGGCTTGTTGCCCTTCATTCCATACATCTCGATGGTGTTGTCCTTATGAAGCACAAGAACATTGTATCTCTTTACTCCATTGAAGTCATATGGCTTCGGACCTATGAGGATTTCCTTGCCGAGATCAACAGGGAAGCCGCTCACGAACCTGCCCAATCTGTCAATGAGATACATCTTGCTTCCGGCACCGAAAAGTATCTGAAGCTTGCCGTTGGCATAGAAGTCGACAGTCTCGGCCACACCGCAGATCCTGTCCTGGAACGGTATGCCCCAGAGATCCTTGCCTTCTTCATTAAGGCAGATAGACATATGGCTGTTCTGGTAGAACTTGTTCATTTTTCCTGTGCCCGAATTCTTGACCATATATGGTCCTTCCGGCACGACTACGGTTGTGTCTCTGTCCACAGCAGGAGCCTTGCTTCTCTTTACAGCAGTCCTGACAAGTTCAGCATGGAGTTCGGTATTCTTCTTACCCTTTGCAACCCTGAGCACGAACGGACAATAATCGTTCCCCTCAAGAAGAGACTGCACATATGGGAGAAAGTTTTTCGCGAAAACACCACTCAAAGCATCCTTATCCTCAGACAATGAGAAATAAGACACAAAGACAGAAGGTTCCTGAGCCAGAAGATCCGCCTTGCCGGAATCCTTCATCTTGTCCGCCAAAGTGTACTCAAGAGCATTGTTTTCAACATACTCGCCTATGGCAGCCCTGCTTCCGCTGATGAGCCAGCCATTGACATAAGTACAGACAGACTCATCGGAAAGTGAGAAGAAATTTCCGAAAAGAGAAGAAGCGAAACCCTGGAACGAATATGAATGTGCAGCAGGCACATAATCTCTTGATGCCGCTTCCGGACAGAAGACTTCCAAAGCCGACCTGTCTATCCTCATCATATTGACTTTCTGGAGACTTCCCGCAACTTTGAAAGTCGCCGCAGCCATCTCCTTGATGCCGGAAATCCTGATCAGGTCTTCCACCTTTCTGCCATAGACGGCAGAAAGTTCCTTATGCTTTGCATTGTATGCAGCCAACTGCTGTCTTGAATCAACAAAATCCTTGTAAGCGGCAAGATAGGCATTGACATCCTTCATAGGAAGAGAGGCGGCGAAGACCGTATATGCAGGAAGGACCTTTGACAAAGAAGAGACCTCAGGGATAGATTCCTCGAGCACCTTCATGAATTCAGTCTTACCTTCAGCGAGCGATGCCGCACCCGAGAACCTGAAGCCGTCCGGAACCGAGAAGGCAGTCCACTGTGCAAAACGGCTGAAGAACGCTGAATAAGTCCTGTAACCGGAGGCCATCACTTCAGATATGATCCTCTGTGCCTGATTGCCGGCAAGGAATACAACATTGTCCCCGGTCACAGCAGCCGATGCTGAAGCGAAGCCGGAAGCGTCCATGACAGACTCTCCGCTCTGCAGATGTCTGATAGAAGACTTGACGAGGTTCTCATGCTTTGATGCCAGCACGAGATAACGGTTTGCTATACCTCTCTTTACACCATCAAGTGTCGCACATGAAAGCGTATCCGCATACATACCGTTCGCGATTGCAGCCTGATATACGGCCCTGCCTGTCTGGGACAGACCAGCAGAGGCTCTTCCGGCATCCACGACATAGAGAGGTATCAGCTGCTTGCCTGAATGATGGAGGGAAACAAGAAGTTTCTCATCTTCACAAGCGGCAACCACTTCCTTTGAGAATGCGCCTTCAAGGCAGTCCTCCGCCTCCGAGAAACAGAATACCGCCACAGCATCAGAAGGCACTGCAGGAAGGAGAAGGTAACGGCTCTCGTCCGCTACCGAAGTAACATCGGACCCTGAAGGCTCCGAATCAGAATAAAGAAAAGCAACTGCCACGCCTATACCCGCAACCATAGCCGCGAGTAAGGCGAGGCAGAGTAATAGTGACTTTCTGCTCATTATCTTACTGCAATTGCCTCGATCTCAACCTTAACACCAAGAGGGAGGGCCGCAGCCTGGTAGCATGCTCTCGCCGGCTTGTCACCGGTAAAGTACTCTGCATACACCTCGTTTACAGCCTTGAAGTCATTGATGTCAGCGAGAAGCACAGTCGTCTTGACAACATTGTCGTATGTCATTCCCGCCTCAGCGAGGATGGCGCCAATGTTCTTGAGGGACTGATGAGCGGCAGCAACGATATCCTCCTGTACCTTTCCGTCAGCCGGATTAACCGGAATCTGACCTGAAATGTAAAGAGTGCCATTAACCTCGATAGCCTGAGAATATGGTCCTACAGCTTTTGGAGCATTCTCTGTTGCAATTACCTTCTTCATAATTCTGATTTTTATTTGTTATTACTGTATGTCCTACGCATGTACGCGCACGCGCGTCACGTGCGCATAACCTTGCAAATTTAGTAAAAAATAGCAGAAACGCAAAAAAGGGAGATGCGCAATGCATCTCCCTTTCCTGTAGCCCCGAGCAGAATCGAACTGCTATCTAAAGTTTAGGAAACTTCCATTCTATCCGTTGAACTACAGGGCCATTACAGAAAAAGACTACTCAGCCTTCTTCTCGATGATCTGACGACCTCTGTAATAGCCGCACTCAGGGCATACTCTGTGGTACATGATAGTTGCACCGCAGTTTGAACATGTAGCGAGTGTAGGCACTACAGCTACGTCATGTGTTCTTCTCTTGTCACGTCTCTGCTTAGAGACTTTGTGTTTTGGATGTGCCATTGTTCTATAT
>JAEIGA010007766.1_pt1 | contig 16272 bp, 16 predicted proteins | sample 9270691 | NCBI WGS metagenome assembly JAEIGA01 (sample SAMN17057246, study PRJNA624740) | gut metagenome | biome: biome; isolation source: fecal sample | host: Bos grunniens | place: China: Xizang | collected 2019
ACCTTGAACAAGGAGAATACCACTATCGTTGATGGTGCTGGCTCGAAGGAGGCTATCGCAGCACGTGTTCAGCAGATTCGCGCCTCTATCGAGAATGCATCTTCGGACTACGACCGCGAGAAGCTTCAGGAGCGCTTGGCGAAGTTGGCAGGTGGCGTAGCAGTATTGTATGTAGGTGCTGCAACCGAGGTTGAGATGAAGGAGAAGAAGGACCGCGTAGATGATGCTTTGGCAGCTACACGTGCCGCAGTTGAGGAGGGTATCGTTCCTGGTGGTGGTGTTGCCTACATCCGCGCCGTTGCAAGCCTCGAGGGTATGAAGGGCGAGAACGACGACCAGACTACAGGTATCCAGATTGTTAAGCGTGCTATCGAGGAGCCACTTCGCCAGATTGTTGCAAACGCTGGTGGCGAGGGTTCTGTCGTAGTAAACAAGGTTAAGGAGGGCAGTGGCTCATTCGGCTACAACGCTCGTGACGACCGCTACGAGGATATGCTCGCTGCGGGTATCATCGACCCAACTAAGGTATCGCGCGTAGCATTGGAGAACGCAGCATCTATCGCATCAATGTTCCTTACAACCGAGTGCGTGTTGGCAGAGAAGAAGGAGGATAGCCCACTTCAGACTCTTGCGACAGCAGGCGGCGGTATGGGCGGTATGATGTAATCGAGAGATTCAACATAAACAAGAGAGGGTGTTCACAGTTGTGGACACCCTCCTTTTCTTCTTACAAATTGAGAATAATATTTGCTCCCGACCATTGGTCTATCTCAAGCGTATGAGCATAACGTCGCTCCGAGCCATACATAACCTCGACACGTAGGTCAAAGGGCTGTGTATCGGCGATGGACAACGTGCGTGGGAAGGTGTGCGGAAGTATATATATATAAGGTAAGCTCCGTAGCAGGCTCACTGTCAAGCTTAATTATGCGATTAGCATCGTAGCCCAATGGTGGGTTTAGCAACTCCGCCCCCGCAGGTGCCACCTCATCCTTCGCCTTTAGGCGCTGTATCTCCTCGCCATCACGCTTTACCGATGCCATAACAACGACGTTATAACGCCAAAACTCCTCGAAATTTGAGTATATAGAGATATGATATTGCTCCATTGCTGTAAAAATTTTCAATCTTTTTGCGTAAAACTTTGCTACAAAAATAGTAATAATTTGCACAATTTAGTTTTTTATCGTAAATTTGCAGACTATTTGTGCTGAAATGGAGCAAATTGGATTGTATAAAATAGCCTATAAGGGGCTAAAAGTAGGAAGCTACGACTTTGATTTTAAGGTAGATAGCGCACTTTTCGAGGCGTATGAGACCGAGGAGATCAAGGGCGGTGACTGCGTGGTGCGTGTTAAGCTCAACCGCAGCGAGTCAATGTTGGAGCTAAATGTTGACATCGAAGGTGAGGTAATTTGTGAGTGCGATCGCTGTTTGGAGGATTGTCCAATCGCGATTGACTACAATGGCGACCTCGTTGTTAAGTTCTCGGAGGAGACAGATTTCTACGACGGCGACGTGATGTGGATATCACCAGCCGAGGATATGCTCGACCTTACGCAGTATATCTACGAGAGCATCGTGTTGTCGCTACCCTACAGCCGCGTTCACGAAGATGGCCAGTGCAATCCTGAGATGTTGGCTTCGTTCCAGGAGATTAGCGAGGAGGAGCTTGAGGCGTTGGAGGCACAGGCCGAGGAGGCAGATGTTGTGGCTCTCGACGATGTAAACCGCAGCATCCTTGAGTCGCTAAAAGCACAGATGGAGAAGGAGGAATAAATGCAGTTTGCAAGGCAGTAATTCCGTCAGGCTGCCGAACAGACATTTGACACATAAAACTTAAAAACTATATTGTAAGATGGCACATCCTAAACACAAAGTCTCTTCAACACGTCGAGACAAGAGAAGAACTCACTACAAGGCTGTAGTTCCAACTGTAGTTACTTGCTCAAACTGCGGTTCAGCAGTACTCTACCACCGCGTTTGCCCAGAGTGTGGCTTCTATCGCGGTAAGCTCGCAATTGAGAAGAAGGCAGCTGAGTAGTCTTCACAGTAACTAAAGGAGCAATACCGCGACAAACGGGTTGCTCCTTTCTCTTTTATTCTAACCCAGAAACCATTGCCAACTTCCCCAGGCAACACATTGTTTCACCAATCTTTGGAAACTATGATTAAGATCGGTATTGACGCTATGGGCGGCGACTTCGCTCCTGAAGTAGCTATCGAAGGCGCTATAATGTCCCTTAAATATCTCGATAAGGATAGCCGTATCGTACTCTTCGGCGACCAAAATCGTATCGTGGAGCTCCTCAAGAAACATAACTGCGCGGTAGATAACTTCGACATCGTTGCTACCACACAGGTTATCGAGATGGGCGACCACCCTGCAAAGGCATTTATCTCGAAGCGCGACTCGAGCATCACCGTAGGCTTCAACTATCTTGCCGAGGGTAAGGTAGATGGCTTCGCAAGTGCAGGTTCTACGGGTGCTATGATGGTTGGCTCGATGCAGGTTATCAAGCCTATCGAGGGTGTTATCCGCCCTGTATTGGCAACGCTGATACCTACAGTATCCGCAGAGCGCGGTATCCAGCGCGCAGTATTGATGGATGTAGGTCTCAACGTAGATGCAAAACCAGAGGTATTGGCACAGTATGGTCTTCTTGGCTCTATCTACGCCAAGTCGGCACTCCAGATGGAGAACCCTCGCGTAGCGCTCCTCAACATTGGCGAGGAGGAGGGCAAGGGTAATGCCCAGGCCAAGGCTACGTACGATCTTATGAAGGAGGATAAGCGTTACAACTTCGTGGGAAATGTCGAGGCTTCGTATATCTTCACAGGTAAGATTGGCGATGTTGTGGTTGCTGATGCCTTTGTTGGTAATAGCTTGCTCAAGATGGCGGAGGCTCTCTACCGCATCAACTTCAAGCTCGGCGGTGGTAAGCCACGCATCAAGAACTTCTTGCGCCCACTCCTCGGTCGTATCGTTCCAAAGCTCTACTTCCAGAACGACTTCTGGGATGCTATGAACGCCGAGAGCGTTGGTGGTTTGCAGGTTATGGGTATCAACGCTCCTGTTATGATTGGTCACGGCAGCTCTTCGGCACGCGCCATTTGCAGTATGATTCTTTCGATGGAGCGCGACATCAAGAGTAACTTCCCTGCAAAGCTTCGTGAAGCTCTCAAGGAGTCAAACAGCGAGAATAAGGAGTAATAACCATTAGGCTGACTGGAGGAATTTGGTCAGCCTTTATCTTAAAATATTGATTATGAAATACTTAAGCATACTATTGGCGCTACTTTTCGTAGTTGCGTGCGAGCCAACAGTAGATAATCCCGACACTCCAACTCCCCCAAATCAGGAGGAGAATGGCGAGGACAATGGCGAGGACAACGGCAAGGAAGATGGCAAGGAAGATGGCAAGGATGACAGCTGGATGGATGAGGTTATCGACACATCGGGTGCAGACTACCTCTTCAAGGATGGCATCACAGGCAAGGTAATGTTCTTGGAGTATAACGGCCTTAGCAACGACTACATCTCACTCTTTGACAACGCAACAGGCCTAACACTCTTCTTAGACCTCTACTCACCAATGGTGTACGACTACGTAACACCAGGCATCTACACCTTTGGTGATGGTGCGGCAATGACTGCACACCGCGACTATTGCTACATTCACTTCCCTGATGACACATTGATGCGCTTCACGGATGGTCGCGTAAAGGTGATTGTTGACCCAGAGCACTCGTCGGGATATCCCTACTACCACATCACAGCACGTTTCGTGAATGAGGCGGAAGAGGTTATCGTAGCCGACTACGAGGGACAGCTAATTGCACAGTAAGGTTGGCGACATACCTATATATATATAATAATAGAGGGTATCCCAATTGGGACACCCTCTATTATTTATTATTGCACTTAACTACAATTTGTTAAGCTCAATCTCGAAGTCAGCCAACACGTTCATATAGTTGATAAACGCCTCGTAAGCCGAGCCATAAGGGTTGAAGTATGAGTGAACATCGCCATCCGAGAACCACTTTGTAGCCATATAGTAGAAGTGGTCAGAGTTCTGCATAAAGTGCCATACATACTCGAAATCCTTGTTCTTCGCCTTCTTAACCTTTGGTGCCAAGGCGTACAACTTTCTGAATGCCTCGTTCTGAAGGTCGTTACCCAACCACGCTGTAACATCGCGCTCCTCATCAGCCCACGACATAGCGTATGGGCAGTGAAGAACTGCCACAGGCTGGAGCTTCTTCGAAGCCTCGCTAACAGTTGCAAACTCCACCTCGCCAGTAGCAAGAAGTGCCGCAGGAAGAGCCTTCATAAAGTCGAAGATACCTGTCGATGCCTTCTGATGCTCGCCGAATGTCTCGTAGTCCATAAAGAGGTTTACTACATCGCCATTCTCCGAAGCAACCCACTGTGCATACTTATCAGCCGTAAGAGGCCACTCTGGCCAACCCTCGTTCGAGAAGCGGAATGCGATATCGTCCGAAAGTTTGTAGTTACGCAACAACAGACGGAGCTTATTATCCATAGCATCGGTATAGAGGAAGTTTGGCGACTTCCAACCAAGGATATGACGTGCGCCCTCGGCAAGCATAGTCTTGAAGCCCATATCCTCAACCGCCTTTGCAATCTCGTCAGAGTAGATAAGCTCGGTGTTACGGAACGCCGTAGGCTTAACACCAAACTCATCCTTAAGCATCTGTGAGTGGAGCTTCACCTCCTGCTTAAACTCATCAACAGAGTAGAGCGATGAGAGTGAGTGAGAGTATGTCTCGGCAAGGAACTCCACGCAGCCAGTCTCGGCAAGACGCTTGAACGACTCGAGAACCTCTGGAGCATAGGCCTTAAACTGCTCAACAGCAGAGCCTGTGATAGAGAACGAGCAACGCAAAGCACCCTTATGCTCGTTGATAAGATTCAAGAGCAATGCGTTCATAGGGAGGTAGCACTCGCGAGCCACCTTCTGCATAATAGCACGATTGGTGAAGTCGTCGAGGTAGTTATGGTCGTTACCCATCTGGAAGAAGCGATAGGTCTTCAAACGCCAAGGCTGGTGAACCTGAAAATAGAAACAAACTGTCTTCATATATCAATCTTTTTATTTGTTACACTTATCGATAGCCTGCTGATATACATCCTTAATCTTCACAGCAGCTTTGTACCACTTGAGGTTATTAACCTCCTCCATACCCTTCTCCTGGAACATCTTCGCAAGAGCTGGGTAGGTGATAAGGCCATAGATAGAATCTGCCATAGCATCTACATCCCAATAGTTCACCTTAACGGCATAATCCAAGACCTCGGCTACACCACTCTGATGCGAGATGATGGTAGGTACGTTCGAACGCATAGCCTCCAATGGCGAGATACCGAATGGCTCCGATACCGAAGGCATAATATATACATCCGACAACTGGAACATCTTCTGCACATCGTCACCCTTGAGGAAGCCTGTAAAGTGGAAGCGGTCGGCAATACCGAGCTGCGCAACACGACGAATACAGTGATTCATCATATCACCCGAACCCGCCATTACGAAACGTACATTAGGCACACGTGCAAGCACCTTCGCCGCAGCCTCGATGAAGTAGTCTGGGCCCTTCTGGAAGGTGATACGTCCCAAGAACGTCACAATCTTATCCGCTACGCCACGCTCTGGCACAGGGTTGTCGTTCTCGGCAAACTGAACGGCGTTGTGTACCGCCACAACCTTCTCTGGCTCAATGTGATATTTGTCGATTACGATATTACGTGTAAGGTTCGACACCGCGATAACCATATCCGCAGCAGCCATACCCGCGCGCTCAATCTCATAGACACGTGTATCAATATTATCGCTTGACGAACGGTCGAACGATGTTGCGTGCATATGAACTACAAGTGGCTTACCCGACACGCGCTTTGCAGCGATACCCGCAAAGTATGTCAACCAGTCGTGAGCGTGAATAACATCAAACTGTCCCTCGAGCTGTCGCGCAACCTCCGCCGCAACAACAGCATAGCGAGCAACCTCCTCCATAATATTTGCGCCATACTTACCCGAGAAGGTATAACGCTGTGTCCAGCTATCACCCTTACGCTCCCAGAACTTCTTACCCGTGCGCTCATAACCCTCGCGGTATGTAGCCCACTCCTCTGGCGAGATGTATGGAACCATATTCGAGTCGATATGGATGAACGAAATCTTACGCATAATGTCATCCGCACCCTCGATGCTTGAGTCACAATATGTAGCCTCGATGTCGCTGGCGTTGACAACCTTCACAAAGCTCTCATCCTCGTCACCCGAAGCCTTTGGCATCACGAAGATAACCTCGACATCGTTACGCGCCAAGCCCTGTGTCATACCGTAGCAGGCGGTACCCAAACCTCCAGCAATGTGGGGTGGGAACTCCCATCCGAACATTAGTACTCTCATAGATATATCTTTTTTACGTTTTACTTCTGAACACTCTTGCGTACACACTTACGCTTTGGCTTCTCCTCCTTCGCTGCAGCCTTCGAAGTAGCCTTCTTCGCGCTCTTCTTTGGCGCATACTTCTCAACCATCTGGTTGATAAGGAGCAAGCCTGCAACCGACGTAGCGTGAGATACCGAGCCACGTGGACCGTGTGGAGGATCACCCTCGAAGCGCTCCGAGATAGAGCCTACGCACTTTGTCTGAAGCTCGCTATCGAATGCCTCCAACAGAGCCTTCGCCTCCTTGTAGTAGCGCTCGCCAGAGAACTTGAAGCAGGCCGCAACATAGAATGTCAAAGGCCAAATCCACGCCGAGCCATTACGTGATGCGAGATCCTGCGAACGCTGATCCTCGTTGTAGTTCGACTTATAGAGTACGTTACGTGGCGAGAGGGTACGCAAACCGCGAGGTGTGAGCAAGTGGTCACGAACGGTCATAACCGTACGTACAATCTGCTCCTCGTCGAGCATCGTATAGTCCAAGCCACACGCAACAATCATATTACAACGGATAAACTTATTTACCTCGTCGTAGTTCACATAATCTGCCAAGTAGCCCTCCTCGTTGAGCCAGAACTTCTCCACGAACGACTTCTTAGTTCTCTCTGGGATACTCTTCCACTCGGCTACGAAGGCCTTGTCGCCCTGCTTCTTCGCAAGAGCCAATGTATATGATACGGCGTTATACCACAATGCCTGAAGCTCGACAGGATAACCACGGCGTGGTGTTACGGCGTGACCGTCGACCATAGCCCCCATCCAAGTCAAAGGACGGTCTGCCCAAGCCCAAATAAGACCATTATCGTGGAGACGGATATCCTCATAAAAACCTGCACGGAATGCCTCGAGGATGCCCTTCATAACATCGCCATACTTTGCCCAAAGCTCCTTCTGTGTGATGTGTCCCTCGAGCTGCTGAAGAGTGTAGTAGAGCCAAAGTGGAGCATCTACGGCTGTTGGCACATAACGACCCTCAAGAAGACCACTCTCCTTAATATCGCGTACCGCAGTGTCGAGTGCTGCGATGCAATCCTCCTTGCGGCCCTGTGTGAGTGTCAAGCCTGGAAGTGCCATAAAGGTATCCTCCATAAACGAGCCGAACCAAGGGTAACCCGCAACAACCTCCGTACGGTCACCAGGACGACGGATGATGAACTGACGTGCCGAGTGTTGCAAGCAGCTGAGGAAGTCAATCTTATGTGTGCGGTGTGCTATCTGCTGCTCATACACCTCGGTGATGGTATCTGGCGTTGCCATAAGGTCGGTAGCGGCAGAGAAAATTACGCTCTCGCCCTTCTTAATCTTAAACTCGAAGTAGCCCGTAGTGAGCAAATCCTCGTGGCCCTCATAGCCGCGTGCCAACTCCTTGCGATACTCGAAGTTGTAGTACCAATCTGGTGCTGCGATAAACTCGGCATCCTCCTTATTGAGCTGCATATGCAACCAAGGGAATCCATCGTACAAGCGACACTTAACACCATAAGGGATAGGATATGCACGGCCATCAGCCTCCATATTAGCCTTCGACAAAGCGTGCTTATCGCGGAAGGCCAACAATGGGCGAAGACGCAACGTAGTCTCGGAGTGAGCATCCACCAACGTATAGCGAATCATAAGCTGTGTGCGGTTATGCACCCACAACAACTCCTTCTTAAGAATCACGCCACCCACACGATAGGTAATCGTAGGCACTGGAGTGTACTCAAAGTCGGTGATATACTTATGACCACGAGGCTCATACACACCCTCGAAGCGGTGTAGAGCGAGGTTAAACGACTGGTCGTGCTGAACTACAGTCTCATCGAGCGACGATAGCAACACATATGTGCGGTCGCTCTGGTCAATAGGAGCAACCATCAAGCCGTGATACTTACGTGTGTTGCAACCCACGATTGTAGTACTCATATAACCGCCACGACGGTCTGTCGAAAGCACCTCTCTGTCAAGCGAGTACTCCAAGTTTCCCAACTCACGTTTGTCGAATTTTAGTCCTGACATAATCTATCCTGTTATATTTATATGTATTTACGCGTCTATATACAACATTCCACACCGCAACTCTTTCACTATCAGTAAGATACAATAGCGTCGGGCGGTGCCGAGAAAGGAATCTACATTTTTTCAAAGATAAAATTACAACTTTATTTCGAAAAATCAAAATATTTATGCAAAAATTGACTCTATTACTGCATCTGACATCATAAATTTCGATGTAGGAATGACAAGGGTACTACCATCGTAACAAACCACCTCGGCCTCTATCCATCCACGTGCAGAGGCCACAATGCGCTCCGCCTCCTTCGTGCCGAAGCGTGCTGCGACATACTCCAAATCTATGCCCTCAACCCTACGCAGCGAGGTCATAACATACTCATTCAGGTGGTCAACCTCCGTAAGCATCTCGCCCTCAAGGCGTATATCACCCTCGCTATACTCCTTCGCCGAGGATAGACACCACGTGCGATTATCGCCACTATACGAATGGGCTCCAGGGCCTATACCGAGATACTCCACACCCTGCCAATAGGCCGAGTTATGCTTCGCACGTCGCCCTGTACGTGCATAGTTCGAAACTTCGTAATGCTCATATCCCGCCTCACGAAGCACCCGCTCAACCATAAGATACTCCTCTTCGGAGCGCTCCTCACTAACGGGCACATACTCACCACGCTGAACCAAAAGACCAAGACGTGTGCGCTCCTCAACCGTAAGATGGTATGCCGAGATATGCTCCACATCGAGCGCCACCGCCTCGCGTAACGTCTTCTCAAGCCACTCATTACCAAACCCCGCAACACCAAAGATGATATCTATTGAGATGTTATCGTAGCCCGCACCACGAAGTCGCGCAACAGCCGCCCTCGCCTCCTCAGCCGTATGTCTGCGATTCATAAACTGAAGCACTCTATCGTCAAACGACTGAATACCAAGGCTTATGCGATTTATAGAGGTTTGCCTCAACGCTGCGACATACTCCTCGGTGAGGTCATCGGGGTTTGCCTCGAGGGTTATCTCACCAACCTCCGAGCAGTCAAACAACTCACGGGCGTGAGCAATAAGCCCCTCAATCTGCTCGGCCGAGAGCAACGATGGCGTGCCACCACCAAAATATATCGAACTTAACCTCCTCTCCGAGAGATAACCTTGTCGCTGTTCCAACTCCCTATGCATCATCTCCACGACCTGCGGAATGAGAGCCACAGCACCCACCTTATAGAAGTCGCAGTAGGTGCAGATACGTTTACAGAATGGAACGTGAAAATATAGAGTTGCCATAGAGTCTCGGTTTGAATAGCTACAAAATTAATTAAAAAAGTTGATATTTGCGATAGCCAATCGCAAAAAGTATTATATTTGTAGTCGAAACACTTTACAACTATGAAGAGTATTAGAGAGCTATATCGCATCGGCACAGGCCCCTCAAGTAGCCATACTATGGCACCACGTCGCGCCGCCGAGATTTTCCTACATCGCAACCCCGAGTGTAGTTACTTCCGTGTTACACTCTACGGCAGTCTTGCCGCTACGGGCAAAGGCCACTTAACCGACCAGGCAATTTTCGATGTTCTGCGCCCTCACGGCAATGTGGAGCTTATCTGGGAGCCATCTATCTTTAAGCCATTCCACCCAAATGGTATGCGCTTCGAGGCGGTGGAGGATGACCAGGTAGTTGACGACTGGACGGTTTATAGCGTTGGTGGTGGTGCGCTTGCCGAGGAGAATAGCGTGCCTATCGAGACCGCAGATATCTACCCCGACACCAAGTTGGTAGATATTTTGAAGTGGTGTACGGAGAATGGCCGTACCTTCTGGGAGTATGTGGAGTTGCACGAGGGTAAGGATATCTGGATTTTCTTGGCAAAGATATGGCGTGTTATGCGCGAGGCGGTGGAGCGAGGCATCGAGACCGATGGTGTTATCCCTGGACCTCTCAACCTTCCACGCCGCGCTATGCGCTACAACGTTCGTGCTTCGGGCTATAAGCAGAGTCTGCAGTCACGCGGTCTAATCTTCTCGTACGCCTTGGCCGTAAGCGAGGAGAATGCCTCGGGAGGACGTATCGTAACAGCACCTACGTGTGGCTCATCGGGCGTTCTACCTGCGGTGTTGTACCACTTGTGGAAGACACGCGAGTTCAGCGACACACGCATCTATCGTGCTTTGGCAACGGCAGGCCTTATCGGAAACATTGTTAAGCAGAACGCCTCAATCTCGGGTGCCGAGGTGGGATGTCAGGGCGAGGTGGGCGTAGCCTGTGCTATGGCTGCTGCGGCTGCCAACCAGCTCTTTGGTGGCACACCCGCACAGATTGAGTATGCCGCAGAGATGGGCCTCGAGCATCACCTCGGTATGACGTGCGACCCTGTATGTGGTTTGGTGCAGATTCCTTGTATCGAGCGTAACGCCTACGCCGCAGCGCGAGCCTTGGATGCAAACCTCTACTCGATGTACACCGATGGTCATCACCGCGTGTCGTTCGACCGCGTGGTGGAGGTGATGAAGCAGACAGGTCACGACCTGCCTTCCATCTATAAGGAGACTGGCGAGGGTGGTTTGGCAAAGGATTTCTTCTAACGAGATAAGAGTTATGGGTGGCTCAGATGCCACCCATAACCTTTTTAACAAACAAAACAACTTGGCGGTATGCCATCTCGATTGTAGCGCTAACCTCGTAAATCGTATCGAGCCTCTGTGACACCTTCCGTATGGTGGAGTGCAACGAAATAAAGTATATCGCAACGGCCAAAGCCACATCCAGAAGCGCCACACTTAGCGTAGCCAGCGGAAGACTCCCCATAACCTCCGAGAGCCACAGCACTACGGCCATCGAGAGGAAGATAAATGCCATAAGGACGGCACAGAGAAAGATTATCAACGACACGACAACAAGGCTTTAGGGTTACTTATCGCAATGACACTCCTCGCCGTCGCAACCACAATTTGCGGTGCGAATCTTCTCCGCTGCGTCGTTCACCGCAGCACGAATCTTATGACGAAGCTCCTTGCCAGACTGTGGAGTCACAAGCATCGCAATCGCAGCGCCCAACACCGCACCTCCAAGTGCAGAGAGTAGGCATAATGATGAATTTCTCATAATCGTAATTTTTAAGTGTTCATACCTACTCTTACAAACCACGCGCCAAGATGTAGCATAAATCCCCTTTTTTACCTATCTTTGTCACAAAACTTATGGATAACGGCAACTACATAATAGCCTTCACGGGCCACCGCGACTACGATAACTCGGCCACCGACAAACTACGCGAGACAATAATCTCGATTCGTAACATCGGCGCACGAGGCTTCCGTGTGGGAATGGCACGAGGTTTCGACATCGCTGCGGCGGAGATTATCCTGGAGCTTATGAGCGAGGATAGCGACATCTGGCTCGAAGCCTACATCCCCTTCCCCGACTTCGAAAAGAGCCTCGACAACAGGGAGATTGTGAGATATCGGGAGGTTTTGAAGTGTTGCAAAGAGGTCCATATCGCTTGTGAGGGTTACAACAAAGGGGCCTTCCACAAGCGTAACGATATGCTTATCGAGGGTGCGGACTACCTTATTGCGTGGTGGAATGGCACGTCGAGTGGCACGGGATATACCGTAAAACGGGCAAAAAAGCGAAGACTCAAGATTATTAACCTATATCCATCAACGCAGATGACACTGCAATTTTAGGCATAAATACTAACGAAAAGATAATAAATTAATAATATTTTTGCACCAACTTAAAAGAAGAAATTATGAAGATTAGAAATTTTGTTTTGGCAATCGCTGCTATTGTTATTGGCTTTAGCGCTCAGGCTCAGACAACTACAGGCGAGAAGATTCAGTCATTTGCGGATAAATACCTCAAGCTATCGGGATATATCCAGGGCGGTTTCGAGTGGAACGAGGCTAATAACCCAGAGGCTACATTCTACCTAAAGCGCGCCCGCGTGAGCCTTTCGGGTAACGCCGCACAGGAGAAGATTGACTATCGTCTTCAGGTAGATATGGCTGGCTCACCAAAGATTTGCGACCTCTACTTCCGCTATAAGCCTCTCAACGAGCTTAGTATGCAGCTTGGTCAGTTCAAGGTGCCATTCGCAATTGAGAATGAGCTTTGTGGCCCTACGAGCTTCGAGTTTATCGAGTACTCATACATAACTACCTACTACTCACGCAATAACGGAGCCTTCGATGGCATCGCATCGACAGGTCGTGATATCGGCCTTCAGCTCTATGGTGGTTTCATCGAGAAGGAGGGCTACAACATCATCAACTACAACTTGGCGGTTTTCAACGGCGCGGGCATCAACAATAAGGACAACAACTCATCGAAGGATGTCGTGGCACGACTTATGATTAAGCCTATCAAGGGCCTATCACTCTCTGGTTCGTATATGTATGCCGAGACAAACTTCGCTGGCGCAGAGTATATGAAGAGCCCACGTTGGTCGGTAGGCGCTTGGTACAACTCACGCCACTGGGTGGCACGTGCCGAGTATGCCGAGGCAGAGTTTGGCGCTGTTAAGTCGCAGTCGCTCTACGCTTTGGCTGGCTACCACTTCGAGAAGCCTTGGTCGTTGGTTGCTCGTTATGAGTTTATCAAGGATGACTACGATATTCTAAATCAGGAGCGCATTACGCTTGGTGGTATCTATAAGCCATTCAACTTCTTGCGCTTGCAGCTTAACCTCTCGTACGTGATGAACGACACTCCTGTGAGTGCTCTCGGCGCGAACCTGATGGTTTCGGCAATATTCTAATTAATACTGTAAAAAACCTTAAAATGAGAAAATTCCTAACCGAAGATTGGATCGTAACGTTTCTTAGTATCCCCCTTCTTATCTTTTCAGCCCTCGCATCACACCTTCCAGGTGGCGGTGTGAAGATTTCGGCAGACCTCTCAGAGCTTGGCGCGTGGGGCGATATCGCAATATTCTTCGCCATAGCCTTTGTACTCCTCTATGTGGGCAATAGGCTATTGGGGAGATCCGTAAAGGGTATCATACCCTCGTTTGTAGTGGTATTTGCGATTGCTCTTTTGGCGCAATGGATAGCAAAGATTGATATGGTGAAGTACTACGGCTTCGAGGCTGTATTCTTCTCGGTTATCTTTGGACTTATCATCCGCAACCTATTCCACGTTCCCGAGTGGCTGAAGCCTGCAATTCAGGGTGAGTTCTTCATCAAGATTGGCGTTGTCTGCCTGGGTGCTACAGTACTCTTCAGCGACGTTATGAAGTCGGGAGCTGCGGGACTTATTCAGGCCGTGATGGTTGTAACCATCGTATGGTTCTTCGGTTATCTGCTTGCGCGAAAACTCAAGGTGGAGCGCGCAACAGCAATGACTTTGGCAAGCGGCTGCTCGATATGTGGTGTCTCGGCGTGTATCACCGCTGCGGGCGTGGCAGGTACGGATAAGAAGCAACTATCCTACATCATATCATTAGTGCTAATCATCGTAGTACCAATGATTTACCTTATGCCTTGGTTAGGAAAGATGATTGTTCCACTTTTGACCGACAACGCTGCAATTCAGAGCGAGATTATAGGCGCGTGGATTGGCGGCACTATCGACACCACCTCGGGCGTTGGTGCTTCGTCGGAGATGGCTGGCGAGGTGGCGCAGAAGACCGCAATCGTGGTTAAGGCTACGCAGAACGTACTTATCGGCGTTGTGGCATTCTTCATCGCCCTCTACCTCTCATCGCGCTCGGAAGATGGCAAGGGTATGAGCCGTCCGTCGTTTGGCATCGTGTGGGAGAAGTTCCCAAAGTTTATCTTGGGCTTCATCGTTGCTTCGGCGGTGTTTAGCATCCTTCAGAACAACGGACTGTTAACCCTCGATGCAAAGGGTAAGATTATCGAGACGGCTATGGCCAAGAACTTCTCGACATTCTTCTTCTCGTTGTCGTTCGTCTGCATCGGTATGGATACGCGACTTAAGGATATCGTATCGCGTGAGAATCGCAACTCGCTCTTTGCCTTCCTCGGCGCACAGTGCTTCAATATCATCGTCACACTGCTTATTGCGTGGTTGATGTTCGGCGTTGTGAAGCCAGCGCTATGGCCTACAACCCCTGAGGTGGCAAAGGTTGAGGAGGCTGCCGAAGAGAGCGAATTTAGACTTAAAGTTGTTAATGACAGCAACTTGGAGGTAGAGCCTACCGACTCGTTAGAGATTGTAAAGATTACGGTCAAGGAGTAAAACTTAATACGAAAATCATAAGAAAGGGAATTTAGCAAAACGCCAAATTCCCTTTTTCTTATTGATTGTCTTTTAGTTGCTCTACTATAGTCGCACATCCGTCTTCAAGAAGGTCAAGCACTAACTCAAAGCCCTCGTGTCCCTCGTAATATGGATCGGGGATGTATGACCAATCGGGGTTGTGACGCAGGAACTCACGGAAGCGATATATCTTCTGCTGCGCCTCACGACTCGGTGCCAAGCGGAACAACGCCTCGTAGTTATTATCATCCATCGCAATGACCATATCGAACTTCTCGAAATCGGCCTCACGAACCTGACGAGCAAGGTGCGTCATCTCTATTCCTCGTGCCGCAGCAGCGCGTCGCATACGTGCATCAGAGCGCTCGCCACTATGTCCTCCATAGGTTCCTGCCGAGTCGATAACTACCCTATCGGCAATACCCTCGCGCTCTACAAGAAGCCTCAACATAGCCTCCGCAGCTGGGGAGCGACATATATTTCCGAGGCAAACAAAAAGTATTCTCTGCTTCATAATTCATTCGTTTTATATCGCAAATATACACTTTTTCGGAGAATATCATACAATTATTCGTTGAACAAAATTCTCGATTGGTTTAATAATATTGTTTTTTTATCCATTATGGATAATATTTGGACCAATATTGTGATTATTTTGTATATCTTTGTCAATAGTTTATCGAGAGCAATAAAATTTAACCGATATGAAACTTAAGACACTTTTACTTTTGGTTATCGCCTCTATGGCTTTTGCCGTAAGTGCCGAGGCGCAGTCGCTACCACGCAAGGTGCGTAACGTGGAGGTGCAGGACCTCGATGCCAAGAAGGCACGCCTTCCTTGGTGGGGCGAGAAGAATCTCCTTATCTTCTACGTAGACCCTGAGGTTCCAAAGCAGAACCACGACTTTATCTCCTACATCGAGGAGACTGGCCGCGTAGCAGGCCCAAATATCGAGGGCTTCGGTATCGTAAACCTTAAGGATGCCGTATATCCAAACAACGTAGTACGTAAGATTGCCGATGCTCGTACCGCAAAGAATGGCGCAACCATCCTCTGCGACCCCGACCACTACATCAGCAGTGCGTGGCGTCTTGGCGATTGCAACAATATGTTCGTGATTATGTTGGTAAACAAGGCTGGCGAGCTTGTCTACGTTCACAAGGGCGAGATGAGCGAGGAGGAGCAGCAGAAGTTTATCGCAGCAGCAGAGCCACTCCGCTAATTCCGAGCGAAACTTACGATAGTTAACCAGACATCTTCGATGAGGTGTCTGGTTTTTTTATTCGCTATAGGTGGCATATTCGACAAAAAAGTGGTCTTTTTCACCATTCAAACCTCTACCCTTCCAGCATAGAAGCTGTGATTTTAATAACAAACCCCATAAATGTAGTGCTTCGTGCTTTCGGAATTAACTTTTTTTTACTATCTTTGCCGCCGTGTTACTATACCTTTAGGTATAGATACACCTTTCGGATAGCGGAAACGTAATTTAGATATGAAGATAGCATTAGCACAGCTCAATTTCACTGTTGGCGATATCAAGGCCAACACCGAGAAGATTATCTCAGCAAT
>JAEIGA010007767.1_pt1 | contig 16271 bp, 16 predicted proteins | sample 9270691 | NCBI WGS metagenome assembly JAEIGA01 (sample SAMN17057246, study PRJNA624740) | gut metagenome | biome: biome; isolation source: fecal sample | host: Bos grunniens | place: China: Xizang | collected 2019
ATTACTCCCTTTAACTTTCTTAGATAACTGCTTATGTAACTTCTTTATTTTCTTTTCCTGTGATTTATAGAAATGTTTATTTTCAAATAATTCACCATCACTTGTGATAACGAAGTCTTTAACACCTAAATCTATACCAACAACATCATTTGTCTGTTTGAATTTTATAACTTCTTCATTAGGTATATCTATTAAGATAGATAAAAAGTAATTACCACTCTTGGTTTTCGATAAGGTAGCACTTTTTATACTATCTTTATAGGTTTGTAATCTCTTAAAGTATAAATCCGAACATTTGAACTTTAAATCTTTAAATGATTTAGTTAAAGTAATTTTACGTTCTGTGAATTTATTAGTTTTAGATATCGCTTCTAAAGGAAATAATGCTGATTGTTTATCTTTCTTACTTTTGAATCTTGGAAAACCTTTACCTTGTTTAAAGAAGTTATTATAAGCCGTTAACATTTGTCTAAGTGCTTGTTTAAGTACTTTGGTATTTTGTTCATTTAACCAAGAATATTCTTCTTGTTTATATAACGTACCATGTAAATACTTAGATAACTCATTTAAACCTAAGTTAGTTTTATCATTATTATATGCTTGTTGCTTGAGAGATAATAAATGATTATATACAAAACGATAACAACCTAAAACTTTGTTGAGTTCCACGGTTTGTTCCTTTGTTGGATATAATCTAACTTTAATTCCTCGAAGCATATAACAATCCAGTTTATTAATTATTCTCTATATATAAATAGTATCAAGTAAAAAAAAAAACATGAAAAAAATACAAGAATTATTAAAAAAAAGTTTAAAAAAGTTATTATTAAATTCAGCAACAGTTAACGACCCAAGGGTGTATATTTTATATAAAGGTAATGATGATTACTTCTACGACATTAAAATTTGTAAAGAAAATGTTGCTAAAGCAAGAGGTTATTATATATTAGGTAGTGACGAAGATACCGCAACATCTAAATATGTGGATTTAATGTTAAAGGCATGTAAGTTGTGTGATACTAAAAATCTATCGGAGTATTACATATATTGCATACGGTGGTTTTATTTGCGTTATCATGGAATGAAAGTTGATGAAAACTTAAATTATGTAGGTAGTACTTGGTAGTGGTAAAGTTGAGAATTTAACGATTATTTAACATAATCAATATAGTGTTTTTGTGAAAATTTTATATCAAAAATGGTTATATATTATATAAATTAAATTATGAAAATATTAGATGCAATAGAGATAATTATTAATGATAAAAACAAAAAAGCTGTTAGTAAAGATTACGATTATTTTATTTATTGGTGTAGTGATACTAACACATTATGTTGGAATGATGGACGTTATGTAACATTAACAACACGTGTATTAAATTTGGATTGGTTAATTCAAGATTTTTTAGAACAAGAGAAAGAAGATATTCAAATACTCCAATATATTAATAATTATTTAGATTCAGCTTATGAATCAATAGATGATATCGATGTTATAGATATTTTGGAGTCTTATAAATCTAATTTAAGTGAAGAATTTATTGAACGACTGCTACCCATAGTAGATGATGATAATATATGGTTTGATATCTTTGAATATTGCAAATTATCAGAAAACTTTATTAGAAAATATGTTAAGCAATACGATAATGATATATGGTCAGTTATATCAAAGTATCAAACATTAAGTGAGGACTTTATAATTGAATTTAAAGATAAAGTCGATTGGTATGATATTTCAGGTAAACAAAAATTTAGTGAAGAATTTGCATTAAAGTTTTACAATGAATTAGAATGGTCTCTAATAATAAGACGTAAACTTTTTTCGTTGGATTTTTATATACAAAATATGAATTTTTTAACTAATGAAGAATTAAGCGATTTATTATCTAACTATCCTGAATTTGCTACATTGATGGTTAGAAATTTAATTAAAAATTAAAAAAAAAAAGAGATTAAAGATGAAAAAATATATAGGTACAAAAATAATACAAGCCGAACCACAAATAAAAAATGATTTTGATGGATATAAAGTAGTTTATCCTGATAACTATATTAGTTGGAGTCCAAAAGATGTTTTTGAAGAAGCATATCGAGAAATTGATAATATGACATTCGGATTAGCTTTAGAAGCATTAAGAAAAGGATTTAAAGTTGCACGTAAAGGTTGGAATGGAAAAAATATGTTTTTATATTATGTTTCGGATGGTAAATATCCAGCAAAAACAGATATAGCAAAGACAATAAGCGATGAAAATGGAAATGTACAATATTGCGGATATATTGCAATTAAAACAGTTCAAGGATATGTTTCACCTTGGAATCCATCTCAAATGGATATGTTAGCAGAAGATTGGATTATTGTTGAATAATATTATTAATTTAAGATTTAAATTTTTATGAGTGTACAAAGGCATATTCAATTTTTACGGAATGAAATTATTGATGTGGTGGAAAATCATCAAGAAGCTATAAATAATATTAACCAAAAGTTTGAAAAACAGGAAGTTAATACAATTGATAATACAACAGAAGTTGAAACTAATATTGATAAGGAGAAAGAATAATGACCATAACACACAATAAACGACATAGTTCTGAATATCATATGTTATTATCTTTTAAAGAAAAGATAAAGTGGTTAGAACGAAAAAAGATGTATTTAAAACAGATTAAAACAAGTTATTGGAATTTAAACATAATGTCAGGTAATAATGATAATTATGATGATGAAATAAAACAGATAACTCGTCAAATTAAATCCATTAATTTTAATATTAAAATAATAACCAGTACAATTATTGATATTAAACAAACTATAAAAACAATTCAACGAAATTATGGAAGAGAATAATTTAATAAATATTAAAGAAGAATTAGTAGAATTAGGATATGAAAATAGTGTTATATTAGAAAATCCCGATTATTCATCAGCCATAGTTGGTTATGATGTTAATAGTGGAAAAGTTGTTTATAGTTATGATTTAATGATTGGGCATCTTACTACTGTTGATGGTATGACTGAAGAAGAAGCAATTGAATTTATTAATTATAATACGATACGGGCAATCCCATATATGGGAGACAAAAGTCCGATTATTTTAATGGATTTTAATAATTTACAATAATGAGCACACAAAAACTTGACTTAGAAAAAATATTCAATACGGCTAATGTAAAAATTGGTGAAGAATTTTATTCTTCAGATTATGGTTGGATTATCTATGATGGTATCAGTCGTTATATGGGTACAACTTTATTAGATTTCAAATGTAAAATTGATACATCTAAAACTGTATCTTATAGATGTGATGGTACTCTATATTATATAGAAGGACATTATACGCAAATAACAATACATCCTGATTCAGTAAAAACAGGATGGTTTAATTGGCTGAATAAACGTGTAAAAAATAATACAACTACTGAAAAAAATGATAAACCAATGTTCCAAACCGAAAATAAAATAGTTTATTTAGTTATTAAACCTGAGAATTTTATGAAGGAACTAACTATGCGTGAATGGAATGACTTCATTGATAGATATACAAATGATAAAAATTCTGTTGTAGAACCATATGATGAAAATATGGACGGTTATGTTTTTATCACAACAAGTTTGGAAAATATATTGAACAATCATTCACATAATGATTTACGTTTTTTAGTACCTGAAAAAACTGAATATCATAAAACTAATTATAAATTATAATATATGCAAACAGAACAAGAAAGATTAGATTATATAAATGAAGAATGTGGTACTAATTATACTTCATTAGAGGAAGTAGATTGGAATCATATAACATTTCATAAATCTTTATCTGAAGATTTTATAAGAGAGTTTCAAGATAAAGTGTATTGGTGTAATATATCAACTTATCAAAATCTCTCTGAAGATTTTATAAGAGAATTTGCAGATAAAGTTAATTGGAGTATGATTTCAATTTATCAAAAATTTTCAGAGAATTTCATTCGAGAATTTCAAGATAAAGTAGATTGGGATTTTATTTCAGAATGCCAAATACTTTCCGAAGATTTTATAAGAGAATTTGCAGATAAAATTAATTGGGAATGTATATCAGCAAATCAAACACTCTCTGAATCTTTTATAAGAGAATTTCAAGATAAAGTTAGATGGTATTGGATTTCAAGAGACCAAAACCTATCTGAAGATTTTATTAAAGAATTTCAAGATAAAGTAGACTGGAATTGGATTTCAGCACATCAAAAACTCTCAGAAGATTTTATTAGAGAATTTGCAGATAAAGTCGATTGGTATTGGATTTCAAAACATCAAAAACTATCTGAAGGCTTTATAAAAGAGTTTCAAGATAAAGTATATTGGCTTCCAATTTCAATACATCAAAAACTATCAGAAGACTTTATTAGGGAATTTAAAGACAAAGTAAATTGGAAATATATTTCAGTATTTCAAAAACTATCAGAATCTTTTATCAGAGAATTTAACGATAAAGTTGATTGGTTTTGTATTTCACGATGTCAAAAACTATCTGAAGATTTCATTAGAGAATTTCAAAATAGTGTTGATTGGGTTTATATATCAAAATATCAAAAATTATCTGAGAATTTTATTGAAGAGTTTCAAAAAGAGTTAGCTAATGTTAAAGAAATATCTTGGTTGTATAAGGATAAAGAGTTTTTGAAACAACAAGTTATAGAGTCAGGATTATATGAATGTTACGATGATTATTTTATAGCTTATAAAGGAATTAGGAGTGACAGATATAGTGCATCTAATTTCCAATATCAATACCTGAAAGGCGAGACTTATGAAGCACATTGTGATTATACTGATGAAGAAAATAGTTTTGGATTAAGTGTTTGGACAGAAAAACAAGCCCGTAAATACTGTAAAGAATTGATTATCAAGGTTAAAGTCAATTATGAAGATGTTGGAAGATTGATACATGATGATAATGATAAAATTCGAGTTAGAAAATTAACAGTGTTAGATTAAATATTAAAGCATGTTTTTGTGAAAAATATAACCTATAAATGGTTATATACATGTAAAAATTATTTAAATTATAACATATGCGAACAGAACAAGAAAGATTAGATTATATAAATGAAGAATTAAATACAGATTATACTTCTTTAGAGAAAGTAGATTGGAATCACATATCATATTATGAATCTTTATCAGAAGACTTCATACGAGAATTTAAGGATAAAGTAATATGGTATTATATTTCAATATTTCAAAAACTATCAGAAGATTTTATTCGTGAATTTCAAGATAAAGTATGGTGGAGTTGTATTTCCGAATATCAAACACTATCAGAATCTTTTATAAGAGAATTTCAAGATAAAGTGTATTGGGATTATATTTCACTTCATCAAAAACTCTCAGAATCTTTTATTCGTGAATTCCAAGATAAAGTGCATTGGAAATATATTTCATTTCGTCAAAAACTCTCAGAAAACTTTATAAGAGAATTTCAAAATGAAGTTAATTGGAATTGTATCTCATCACATCAAATATTATCTGAGGATTTCATACGAGAATTTCAAGATTATGTTGATTGGCATAATATTTCATTTCGACCAAACCTATCAGAGAATTTTATTAGAGAATTTACTGATAAACTTGATTGGTATTATATATCAATTTATCAAACACTCTCAGAAGACTTCATACGAGAATTTAAGGACAAAGTTGATTGGTGGCATATATCAAAATTTCAAATACTATCAGAAGATTTTATAAAAGAGTTTAAAGAATTAATATTTGAAGATAGTAATAAGCAAGACATTAACATTACACATACTGAAACTGTAAGTGTTGAACCATTAGAATTTAAAGATGATAAAAATATGGAAGATAATATAAATAAAACATTAACAGAACAAGAAAAATTAGATTATATAAATCAAGAATGTATTACTAATTATCCTTCATTAGATGAAGTAGATTGGGATTATATTTCATGTTATAATACACTCTCAGAAAACTTTATTAGAGAATTTCAAGATTATGTAGATTGGTGCAATATTTCAGAATTTCAAACTCTATCCGAATCTTTTATAAGAGAATTTAAAGATAAAGTTAATTGGTTTGGCATATCAACATATCAAAAGTTATCAGAAAACTTTATTAGAGAATTTCAAGATAAAGTAGATTGGGGTCAAATTTCAATACTTCAAAAACTCTCAGAAGACTTTATTAGAGAATTTAAGAATGAAGTGGATTGGAATTATATTTTTCGATATCAAATTTTATCAGAAGATTTTATTAAAGAATTTCAAGATGATAAAAATATGGAAGATAATATAAGTAAAACATCAACAGAACAAAAACAATTAGATTATATAAATCAAGAATGTCATAGAAATTATCCTTCATTAGAAGAGGTAAATTGGCTTGATATTTCAGGTTATGTATATTTATCAGAAGACTTTATTAGAGAATTTCAAGACAAAGTAGATTGGACTCAAATTTCAACACATCAAAATTTAACAGAAGACTTTATCAGAGAATTTCAAAATAAAGTAGATTGGTATTGTATTTCTCATTATCAAATTTTAACAGAAGACTTTATTAATGAATTTAGAGATAAAATTGATTGGCATCAAATTTCTAAATTAGAATCTAAAGATGATAAAAATATGGAAGATAATATAAGTAAAACATTAACAGAGCAAGAACAATTAAATTACATTAATAAAGAATGTAACACTAATTATACTTCATTAGATGAGGTTGATTGGTATTATATATCAAAATATCCAAAACTACCTAAAGATTTTATTAAAGAATTTAAAGATAAAGTTATATGGGTTAGTATTTCAATGTATCAAAAACTATCAGAAGATTTCATTAGAGAATTTCAAGATTATGTTAATTGGTGTATGATTTCATATTATCAAACATTCTCAGAAGACTTCATACGAGAATTTAAGGATAAAGTGCATTGGTATAATATATCATGGTATCAAAAACTCTCAGAAGACTTCATACGAGAATTTAAGGATAATGTGTATTGGGAATGTATTTCACATCATCAAATTTTATCAGAAGATTTTATTAAAGAATTTCAAGACAAAGTAGATTGGAGTAATATTTCATCATATCAAACCCTATCAGAAGACTTTATAATAGAATTTAAGGACAAAGTTAATTGGGATTGTATTTCACATCATCAAAAACTTTCAGAAAATTTTATAAGTGAATTTAAAGATAAAGTGGATTGGATTTGCATTTCAATATTTCAAAAACTCTCAGAAGACTTTATTAGAGACTTTCAGGATAAAGTTCATTGGGATTGTATTTCAAAATTTCAAACACTATCAGAAGATTTTATTCAAGAATTTAAAGAATTAATGATTGAAGACAATGATAACCAAGATATTACACTTTATGAAACCGTAAGTGTTGAACCATTTGAATCTAAAGATGATAATAATAAACATGAAGAAATTCTTAATATTACTTTCACCGAAGAAGAATTACTTGAGAAATTGAAGAATCCTGAGTTACCAAAATTAATTAGTGATATTCAAGATTTAGAATCAACCGTAGAGAAAATAAAGATAGATTGTTTTCAACTTGATTTTAGTAATTTGGAAATAAAATATAAAGGTAATAATAGACTTTTTTCTGATGAAAGACATAATATTATAGATTTTGATAATAAAATCTTCACAGAAAGTGAATTAGAAAAGATAATATCTTTATTAGTAGAGTGTTATAATCTAAAATTAGATGAATTAAAAAAACAATATCTTAATATTTTTTATGGCAATAAATTTAAAACAGAAATAACTGAATAACATTTTAATGATTAAAAAATTCTATATATAATATATAGAATTTTTTTTTCTATTTTGTGAAAAATTGTATGGATAATTGATTATTTATATGTAATAAATTAAAAACAACAAATATTATTATGGAAAAAAATAATTTTTATGTAAAACATATAATGGAGAAAACTCATCCTTGTTTAGGACATAATTTTCCAACTATGAATGATTGGAAGGAATTAATTAAGCAAAAACAATATATAACAACAGACCAATTATTCATTTTATTAAGCTATATGAAACGTAATAGTGAAGATTATTTAACTGTGTTAAAATCTATCTTATCTGAACGTTATGATATTGATAATCATATAGAATATTTTCTTTACGAGGAATTACATATAGATTTTCAGAACTCTTTAATGAATAAAGATTATAAATATTTTATTTCAGAAGATGATTATTATCAGATAGTGAAATTAATGATAACACATCTTCTTGATGGAGAAGATGGTTTTATGTGGAGATTAATCTTTATAGATATTAAAGAATGTACTAATGAAACATATAAACAACAATTAATTAATGAAATATCTGTTCGTGGAATCCCATTTTACTATTGGGATGAATTTTCGGACTGTATTGATTGGCGATTATTTGATTACTATCAGAATTTGTTTAAAATATTATATAACTACTGTATTAATGATAAAAGCTATACATTTGCACATTTTAAAGTGTTTTTAGAAAAAGATTACCTGGTGAAGAATATTAGTTATTCCAGATTAATTTATAAGATGACTTGTGTTCTTGAAGATATTACATATTTTGAACAATATATAATAAAATTATTGCAAAGTAAAAACTTAATTAGTCAAACATATAAAGTTAGTAATTTGCAAACTATAATAGAACAATCTCATTTAAATTATAAGATATTATATGAAATTTGTTCTTTGATTGAAAATAATCCTGATGATTTCTGTTTTCAAGATATTGAAAAAATAATAGTAGCTATTATTGATTATCAAGATAAAAAAATAGTTCAAAAACTCTGTTTAGAGTTTCCATCTTTGTTTAGGAAAACTTTTAATATAAAACAAGCTCTTAAAGAGAAATTTAAGTTGAATATTTTCTTTAAATTAAAAAATAAAAAAAATTTTAAATAGTATGATGCAAGATATTAAAATACCATATGTATATATAAAAGAATTTATTTATGGAATAAATGAATATATTAATTTAATTGATAATGTTACTAACATTTTAAAAGTACAAAATGAATCTAAAACAGTAACAAATGCTGAGATTATTAAGTATATCAATGATAATATTCAAAAGTTAGTTTTGGATGATATTGAATTTTGGTGCGGTTTAGATAGAGATAAACTTTATTTAGATGAAGATGTAGCTGGAGATTTTTGGAGAAATCACCGTCAATTTATAGTTGAAATATTTAAACTCTTATATGGTGAAGAAGAATTATCTAATAATATTGATGAAATATTAGAGGAATTTAATAATATAACAGATAATGAAATTAATAGAATAGTGGATGTTATATATAATCATATAACTGACTATTTAAATAAAAATTTTCATAATTATAGACCTGACTATCTTAGTCATTTGTTCTGTCAAACTAATTTAATGTTTATTCAATATGGAATTACAATAAATATTAAAATGACCTCTATACAAAAACTACGTGAACCGTTATCACAAAATAAAGTTTTCAATACATCACAAAGTGCATTAAAAGTTTTACATGGATATAAACTAAAAGATGTAACATTTAATTTATATCAATATTATAATGAAAAACATATTTTTTATAAAGATGCAATTAAAATGCAAGTTACATTATTATTAGATAAAGCCTTTGAAGATTGGAAGTTAAAAATGAAAAAAATGTTAAATATAGAAAAATAAATTATGCCTAAAGAAGTTAAAGAATTTCGAGATAAGTGTAATGCTTTTATTAGAAATGTGAATTTTCAATATAATCAACACCTAATATTAAAAAATATTTCTAATAATAAAAATTATTTAGAAACAAATTATCGTTTATCAAGTTCAATGTGGATTGAAAGTGATTTTATCTGTGAAGAATTTAATAATTTAATTGACTTTATTGATACTAATCCTATTATTTTAACTAATCCTAATCTTTTAGTTGATTTATTAATTGAATTTAATCCAATGTGTCATAAATTAGTACATATATTTAGAGAAACTGATGATAATGTTTTAACTGAGAAAATTCTGCGAAAGTTTAAAATCTTACATATTAAGGACAAACTTAATTCTCTTTTCAATAAGAGTAAGGATAAAAGATATATAACTTTAACAGGTATGACAAAATTGATTTCTTATTTAAATAATAAAATAAAAGAAAATGTCTAAAGAAGTTAGAGTATTTTAAATCATTTGGATATGGTTTAATTAAAGAAGAAATCATAATTGATGAGTACTTAACGTGAAGAAGATGAATTTAATATTAATGAATTAATAAATAAAATATAATTTAACAAATGAAAAAATATATTTTTATCTTAGTTTATATAGTAAGTATGTGTAATGTTTTTTGTCAAAATCAAGAAACAAAAACAATTAGTGAATTGAATGGTAATAATTATTATTTAACAACAGTTGGATTACGTTTAACGGATTCAGATAATGGTGTTAATAACAACTATGGTAGTAATGAAAATTATATTGTAACATTTTATGATACTAATTGTCAAGAACCGTATAAATTAACTTTTGTTGTTGATGAATTTGATATTCATAGTGATGATACTTTATTTATTTATGATGGACCATCTATAAATTCTCCTTTATTGTATAAAGGGAATAATAATAATTCTTGTATATTTGATAAATTTTATGCAAGCAGTGGTGTAATTACAATTAGATTTAAATCTAATGAGATAAATCATGGTAATGGATTTGTTATTAATATAATATGTAGTAAACCTTGTCAAAAAATTATTTTATCTTGGGATTCAATATTTTACAAAACGGTGGATGGTATTGATATACCAAAACATTTAACATATGGTTTTGATTTAGATAGTGTATTTGTTGATAGTGTATTTATAGGGTTTGATACAATACATTGGCAAAGCTTTGATATTTGTTATGGAGATAGAATAGCCATACCTATTAATATTGAATTTCCTGAGAATAATTTATATTATACACAATCAACTGATTTTACTAAATTTATATGGAATTTTGGTGATGGCGATGTTGTTAATCGAATAGGTGAAAATATAGGTAGACACTATTATAGTGTTGTACAAGGTTATGATGTTATAGTTTCTGTGGAAGATAGTGCTGGTTGTACAAGTAAACATTCATTAAATGGTCGAGTTAGAATAGCTCAAAACCCAATTAAAACAATATTCGATTTACCTACAATTTGTAATACATCTTATACAACTATAAGTGTTGGTGTAGGTAGTGAAGCAACTATAATAACACAACCTTTAGAATTCGTAAAAGAAGCTATGAAAGAGAATGTTGCTCGAACTTTTGTACCAGATGGACCTAGATGTGCAGAACAATGTTATTATTCGCCTGTAAATTTCTCTGAATTTCCCAGTGGAAGACGAATAGAATCAGCTTCAGATATATGTGCTATTTGTATTAATTTAGAACATGAATTTATGGGTGATGTTGAAATTAGTATTATATGTCCTGAAGAACAAAAAGCTGTTATAAAATATAAACCTGAAGCTTATTATGATATGATTTTACAACAATGGGAAAATCCAGGTGGTGGTGGCGGTGGTAAATATTTTGGTTTACCATACGGTGGTAATGAACATTTTACTTGGGATGGTAGTGGAACAAATGGGTATTGTGACTCATTGTATAACATACCAGGAATTGGTTGGAATTACTGTTGGTCATTAAATGATGATTATGGATATTGGGATGAAAATAGAAATAATAATGCTAATATATCAAATGCTATTTATGTTGTAAATAATGCTTCACAAATCAATGTCACCTATGATTTTGGGCAAACAATACCTAATGGTTATATAATGAATGGGAATGGAGCAGGTATTAAAACATTTAATGTAACTGATTCTAGTTCAAGAATTGATAAATTAGGTTTTTACAAACCATCCACAGATTTTAGTTCATTAATAGGATGTTCCTTAAATGGTGAATGGAATATTGAGGTTTGTGATACTTGGCAACAAGATAATGGATGGGTATTTGGTTGGTCTATGGAAATTTGTAATATAAATACCTCAGATTGGGATTATAATGTTGGTATTGATACAGTATTATGGTCAGAACGCACACCAGGAGTATGTATAGAAACAACAAATAACACACAAGGAATTGTTACAACACCAGATACTGCTGGTTATTTCCTTTTAAATGTTTCTATAATAGATTCTTTTGGATGTATATGGGATACAGTAACAGGTATTACAAGTGTTTGGACACCAAAACCCAATTTAGGTAATGATACAATGATGTGTGATGATGAATCGTTAATATTAAATGGTGATGATGGTAGAGGTTATAAATATAATTATACATATATGTGGTCTCCTACTTATGAAACTACTTCAACAATTAATTCATTAAAATCAGGTGGTGTGATAACTGAATATGAAGTTGAGGTTACAAATACAATGGACGGTTTACGTTGTAGTAATAGGGATGATATTATAATAGATGTTGCTCCCAAACCAATACCAAATTTTAGTTTTAAAAATTTACCATTTGTTGAAGGTTGCGAACCATTTCATATTGAAATTGATAACAAAACTATTGGTGCTATTGAACATTATTGGGTTTTCGGTGATGGACATAAATCAAATGAAGTAAATCCTCAACATACTTATTATGCAGGTAGTTATAATTTCGCATATTATGCAATATCTGACCGTGGTTGTATTGATTCAATTAAATATGATAAATTTGTAAATGTATATTCATCACCTCAACCTCGATTTACTTGGGAACCAGAAATACCAACAGTACAGCATCCTGTTATACAATTTCATAATTTAACAATGCCGCATAATGCAGATAATATTTATTATTGGAAAATTCAATATGATAAAGATATTAATAATTCAGTAACAACACTAAAAGAATATGAACCTTCTTATATTTTTAAATCGTTTGATAATTCACCTATTAGTGGGCACTATAATGTAGAATTAATATCATTAACAAAGAATTTAGCACCGAGTGGTAATTATATTTTATGTAGTGATACTATTAATAATAAAATATTATTAATTAATGATTTTTTACAATTTCCTAACGTTGTAACACCAAATAATGATGGTATTAATGATATTTTTGAAATTAAAAATTTAATAACTGAAATAGGTTTTCAAAAAAATGAATTATATATCTATAATCGTTGGGGAAAATTAATTTATCATATAAAAAATATAACAACAATTGAAGATTTTTGGAATCCATCTATAACTAATTCACCTGATGGTACTTATTTTTATAGATTTACTGCAAAAGGTTATACTGGCAATATTCAACATAATGGTGTAATAGAAGTATTAAGATAATCTTATATATTTTGTGAAAAAAATATTATAGAAATGGTTACATATATGTAATTTAATAAAATATAAACTGAAAATGAAAAATAGTGATAAAATTTATGTTGTTATAGCATATCGTTTTAACGATGATAATATGCATTCATATCTGGTTGGCTGCAACACAAAGAAGCATAAAGCAATTGAAATAGCAATGAATGAAAATGAATATCGTGGTGGTAAATATCAATGTAGAATTTACGAAACTGATATGAATTGGACTTGGAATGAAAATACCGAACATAAAAAAGAAATAGAATATGCAAGATGTGATAACTAAAAATATTTTAGAATTGATTGGTAGGGTTGATTTACCAACCAATTCTGATGAATTAAACGAAATGTTTAAATCAAATAATATTGATATACATGATATGTTTCATATATTAAGTAAATATGAACCATTCACTGATATATATATTGATTGTATATATACAATGTTAAAATACGGTGAGTTTAATAAAACTTTATTTGATGCATTAATTACCCATTTAACACAGGGTTTTGAAGATGGTAAAATAACAGAATCAACGTATTACCAACTAATACAATTCGCAATAGATGAAAAATCTTATAATGAATGTTACATAATGAATTATTTAAAAATAATTGATAAATGTAACAATGAATTTATTCAAAAAAATTTAGGTAAGTCAATATCAAGATATCATATAGGTTATCCTGCGATTAAACAATACCATCATCTAATTGATTGGAATGTATTTCAACAATATAATAATATATATGAAATATTATCTTCAGGTGTGGAACTTTATGGTAATGAAAATATATTAAAAGAACTAATTACAGAAGAATATTATTTTAAATCATTAGATTATAATCTTCTACTAAGACAACAATATGAGAATCATGATGAAGTTGAAGATAGTATATTAATAACTATGTTACAACTTCCGCATATATTTAAAATCGACCATATAACCGTAGTTAATTATTGTATTAACGCATATAGTATATCAAATAGATTAATTAAATTTTTAATAGAATCCTATAGACCATTAAACCAACAATATCTGAGATTCCCAAGAGTTGATATTTTATGTGCGTTTTTAAATAGATTTGATAAAAAAAGATTACGCACTTTAATTTTAGAATATGAGTCAATTTTCTTCAAATATAAAGTAACACAAGATTTAATAAGAAAATTGTTTAGATGGGATTTGGTAATTAGTTGGAAATTAATGATAATTAAACCAACTTTTTGATAAAAAAATGTTTCGAAGTTTTTAAATTTGAAAGTGTTAGAGAAATTATATAATACAAGAAATAAAATATGAAAAAAATAATAATTAAAAATCTTTTAGAAAAAATTGGCGAAGATGAGTTACCAACAACTAAAAAACAATTTCAACGACTATACTATTCTCCGCATGTAACATTAGGTTTAGCTCTCTTATTATTAGATGAATATGAAGAGTATAGTGAGTTATGGATGGAGTGCTTCTCAGTTATCCTAGATAATACTGATTTTGATACATATTCACATACTATCCTAAATGATTTATTAGAAAAAATCACTAGTGATTTTGAAAATAAGAAATTATCATCGGAAAATTATTATACCATCATTAAACAGATATGTGATAGTAATAATATATGTAGGAATATTAGCATGGATTATTTATTATCTATTATTGATAAATGTGATGATAAATTTATTAAAAATACTCTTTCTATAAGTATTTCAAAACAAAATATTAATTATTTTTGCTGGGACAAATACCACCATTTAATAGATTGGAAAATCTTTCAAGAAAATAATGATATAAGTATTATTCTTGACGACGCTGCTGATGATTGTGAAAATGATGATGTTGAAAATGAAATTATTAATAGTTTAATAACTAAAGATTATCTTATTAATAATTTAGATTATGATAACTTAATACTTCAAACAATAGATACGGATTGTTATTTTTTTGAAGATTATGATAATATATTAATGGAATTATTAAATGATTATGAAAAATATCATATTAGTTTCAATGCACTATGTGAATGGTGTAAACGTTTTTTTATGACTAGTGAATTAATTGAATTTATTTGTACTAAATATAAACCTGATAATAAGTCATGGAATTACCATAAAAAAGAGTTAATTGTATCAATAATGATTAATAATCTCACAAAACAACGCTTAGAACTAGTAATTCGCAAATATCCATCATTCTTTTTAAAAAGTGAAGATATTCGTTCATTAATAAAACAAGAATTTAAATGGAATTGGAAAATGCGATATTTTATAAAAAAATATAAATAATAAAATATATTATTAACTATTTATTATATATAACATTAATAATAAAAATTTACGTTATTATATATGAAAAAATATATACGTCTAACAGAATCTGAATTACAACAAATAATTAAAGATAAATTATACTAATTTTTTTCAAGTTTGTTGTATTTTTTAAAATTTCAGACTATTTATATATAGAATGTTTTGAAATACGAGGTCGAAGTCGTGTTATTAAAATAATATAAAGATATATTGAGGATTAGTCATTGCTCTACCAACTTCGACATACCTGTAGTAGAATGATTTTTCCTCTTTTATTTTTAATAAAAATGGTTATAGATAGTAAATATACAAAAATATTTAAGTCTCAGGACTTAACAACTCAGAAGTATGATGAGCTGTATGATTTTGCTGTATTTATTCGTAACCACAAAAATAAAGTATCTGAACATGTTAGTCAAAACCTCTTACATTATTTAGAAATATCTAAATTCTCTTTTATAAAAGAGATAAGAGATATATTCTCAAGTGAATTATCTAGTTCTTTCTATAATCAAATTTATACTGATATATTTACAGCATATCAAAATAAATTCGAAGCTATACAGAAAAAACTAAAATTCGAGAATATCACA
>JAEIGA010007768.1_pt1 | contig 16270 bp, 30 predicted proteins | sample 9270691 | NCBI WGS metagenome assembly JAEIGA01 (sample SAMN17057246, study PRJNA624740) | gut metagenome | biome: biome; isolation source: fecal sample | host: Bos grunniens | place: China: Xizang | collected 2019
AAGAAGAACTTGAGGCGCTCTTGAGAAAGCACAAACTGTGGCTTGAAAATAAAGAAGGTGGCGAAAGAGCAGACCTTCGGGGAGCAAACCTTCAGGAAGCAAACCTTCAGGAAGCAGACCTTCAGGGAGCAGACCTTCGGGGAGCAAACCTTCAGGAAGCAAACCTTCAGGAAGCAAACCTTCAGGGAGCAGACCTTCAGGGAGCAGACCTTCGGAGAGCAAACCTTCAGGGAGCAGACCTTTGGAGAGCAGACCTTTGGAGAGCAAACCTTCAGGGAGCAAACCTTCAGGAAGCAAACCTTCAGGGAGCAGACCTTTGGAGAGCAGACCTTCAGGGAGCAGACCTTGATTGTTCTTGCTTGCCGTTATGGTGCGGAAGCCTGAGCGCAAATTTTGATGATAGGCAATTAGTACAAATAGCGTATCACTTGGTAAAGGTGGGACTCAACAGTATAAATGCAAGCGAGGACACAAAAAAAGAACTTGCTAAACTTATAGATTTTGCAAATAAATTTCACAGGGTTGACGAGTGCGGTCTTATCGAAAGGAGTAACAACAATGCCGAATGAACTTAAACCGTGTCCGTTTTGCGGGGGTGAAATAAGAATTTTCGTTTGTGACGATGAAGGAAACATTCACAATGATGCGTATGAAAATGACCCTTGGAGCGGTTTGGGTTATCAACTTTATCACGATATAGATGATGACCCAAAAAAGAAATGCCCTATTGCGAGACATAGTGGCGAAGGCGTTATGGGTGTTTGGATTTATGACACAAGAGAAGAAGCAATCGAGGCTTGGAACAGGAGGGCAGACAATGGCTGAAAAAGAATACATAGAGCGTGGGGCGGCTTTGAGAGCGATAGGTTATACGTCGATTGAACCGTCAAAGGAACCCGATATTATTGAACTGACTTTATTGACGGCGCAAAAGATGCTCAAAAAACTCCCCACCGCCGATGTGGTTGAGGTTGTGAGGTGTAGAGACTGCGTAAATTGGGGCGGAGTTGTGTACAACGGTGCATGCCGCAAATTCAGTGGGATTTATAAGAGGGTGTACATGGATGCAGATAATTTTTGCAGTTGCGGAAAAAGGAAGGAGTAAGCTATGATGTTTGTTATATTTCTTCTTGGCGTGTTTATAGGCGTAGGCGTTGGTTATGTTCTTGCCGTACTGGGGCAATTAGGGCTTGAGGAAAGATACAAGCAAGAGGGCTTTGCAAAGATATGCGGTGAGTTTTACAGGATAACAAAAATCGAGCATGACGGAGAAAGGAAGGAGTGATATGATTGGATGCTGTCGAGTGGCTTGAGCGTTTTGCAAAGCTGGACGAGTGGAGAGAGCTTTGCAAGTGGATTGAGACGTTGCCGTATAGTGAGCTTATAACGGGGGTGGGGAAATGACCGAACTTGTAATAATTTTGGTTGCTGTTCTTCTTGGCGGTGTTGTTGTGCCTTTGTTCCTGTGTTGGGTAAGTATTAAATGGGGGTGGTTCAAATGACCGATAACGAGATTAAAAAGGCTTGGGAGTGTTGCAAAAAGGACAAATTCGAGCCGCATTGTAGTGAGTGCCCTTTAGAGGAGTATGCGGATTATCAAATAAGGTTGGAGTCGGAAATATTTCCCTTGCTCAACCGCCAAAGTGTAACAAAATCCGAAGCAATCAAAGAGTTTGCGGAGAGGTTGAAAGAAAAATTTAAGTGCGGTGATGATGTTCTGTATGAAGAAAGGCTTATTTATTATAAAATCGACGACCTTGTAAAAGAAATGGTGGGTGAACTGTAATGACCGATAACGAGATTATAAAGGCAGCTAAGGATTGCAAGGAAAAAGATATAAAACTTTTTGATGAACTTGTTGCTCTCATCGGACGCCAAAGAATAGAAATATTGAACTTACATATGAAAAGCAACAGGCTTCAAAGGTTGCTTTCCGAGGCAGTGGCAGAGAATAAGAAGTTTGAAGACATTGGGAAAATGCACAGCGAAGTCAAAGCTGAAGCAATCAAAGAGTTTTTTGAGAAGACAAAACAACTTAACGTGACTGTTGCGTTCCCTGACGGTGGATTGAAGACGGCAGAGGAAATGAAAGAGTGGGTTGACGAAGCATTAAAACGGGTGAGTGTTGCGATAAACGACATAAAAGACGAGCTTTTGAGTGAGTGGGGCATAAATTTGTGAAAGAAAAAAACATATTCGAGAAGGCGTTAGATCGAATTAGGAAAAACATATATCCAGAAGATTCGTGGACCAAAGAAGACATTGACCACCTTAAAACAATAGTCTTTGCGTTGGAGACGGCGAGTGAGATGTGTGAATTGGATCTTGGCGCAAATGTTGACGGAGAATTTTGCAAAATAACAAAAGAAACGGAGAGCAGAAAATGAGAAAATATAACTACGACAAAATCGATAAGATTTTACAGCCCGTTATGGACATGATGAGAGAAGAGTTCCCAAATGATTGCAAGTTAATTGTCGGACCTGATTTTTCTACAATCATGTTTGAGCACGCATACCTAACGTTTCCAAGCGAAGAGAGGAAAAAACCGTATTGCGAAACCGAACAAGGTAAAGAGTTTATTCAAGATTTAAAAAACGTTTTTGAACAGATGGGAGAGTGCATAGAAAAAGCGGAAAGTGAAGAGGATGCAGAATGATAAATAACCGCATAGAAAACATAAAGCTTCATATGCGGGACGAGGGGATTTCATATATCGCCGTGGCAAACAAGCTGGGTGTGAGTAAGGGTACTATTGCTTATTGGTTTAATTTTCTGAAGCATCCGTGGTTGATTGACCGAATAGAAGAGGCGGTATGTGAGCTTATAAAAGAAGGGGGCGGCAAATCCGAAAAAGAAGAACATGAAAAATCTGCCGCTCGTGTCCCAATTAAAGCAAGACGTAAGCCAATACCGCCCAAGCGCAACGGCGGGGCAAAGTGCCTTGAGTGCGTATGGGCAACAAGGGCGAGCGCATCTGTCATAGTTTGTGCATTCCCGCAATGCATAAAGGTAAAGCGTCATGAGGCGCGCCGAGCGCAGCACAATAACTGATAATTTATCCCGGGGGTGTGAGTTTATGGATTATTCGGCAAAATATGCGTTGTGTCCGTTTTACAGCGCAGATAAGGATATTTTTATTTCTTGTAACGAGGGAGTTAAGGGAGCGAGCGGAATCAGACTCGCATTTCCGAACGGGAAAGCAATGCGAATGCACAAGGCTTGTTTTTGTGATTATAAATACGAGCGATGCCCGGTTTTTGTGATGCTTGCGGAAAAATACACAAAAAACACATGAGTCCGATGTTACATAAGCTATTTGCTTTGTGATACAATCATTATAACAAGTTAAAGAGATATGCTACTCTTCCCTATTTAAGGGGAAAAGTGGCATATTTCTTTTTTTACGTTGAGCCTGGCATAGCGATCAGGAAGGGTTAGGGGTGGGAAAAACGAAAAGAAGGTGTAATTATAGCTGAACGCTTGACCGACAAAAAGAAAAAACAAATTATTGCAGACTTTCTTGAACTCGGAAACTATAGTGCGGTTGGCAGAAAACACGGCGTTGCTGACAAGACGGTAAAACGATTGGTCGAAAAAGAGCCGGAGATGTCAGCCAAAGTCGAAGAGAAAAAAAGACAAAACTCAAAAGACATTTTAGCGCATATGGACACAAAAAAAGACAAGGTAAACGAGATAATAGATGTTTATCTTGAAAAGCTCCTTGATGAGGATATGTTAAATCGTGCGACCCCGTCACAGCTGACAACTGCGCTCGGTACGTTGATAGATAAATTTACAATGGCGAAGGCTACAGAGGCAGTACAGGAACGAGAGGACGATGCTCTGACCAAAGCTTTGAAAGAAGAAGCAGAAAGGATGCAGAATGCCGATAAGTGATAAACAGCGTCAGATCATGGCGTTCCCGTTTACTCGTTATGACGCTTTAATCTGTGACGGTGCGATTCGTTCCGGCAAGACGGCGTTTATGATGCTGTCATTCATTGACGATGCTATGCGACGATTTAACGGGCAGCGGTTCGGTATATGCGGAAAGACCGTGGACAGCACGGTAAAGAATATTATCACTCCGTATATAACGCTTGGATATGCAAAGGACAAGTATTCGCTCCGGTGGCGGCGCATTGATAAGTGTCTTGTTGTAAGCGACGGCGTTCGGGAAAACATATTTGAGGTGTTCGGTGGTCGTGATGAATCCTCGTTTATGCTGATACAGGGTCGAACGCTGGCGGGTGTGCTTTTTGACGAGGTTGCACTTCAGCCAAGGTCATTTGTGGAGCAGGCGTGCGCTCGTTGCTCTGTTACGGGGTCGAAGATGTGGTTTAACTGTAACCCTGCGTCTCCGCAGCATTGGTTTTATAAAGAGTGGATATGCGATCTTGATAGACACAATGCATATCACATTCATTTTTTGCTTGAAGATAACCCGGGACTTTCTCCCGATATAATCGAGCGATACAAGAACAGCTACACGGGCGTGTTTCACCGCAGATATATTCTCGGTGAATGGTGCATAGCTGAAGGGCTTGTTTATGACTTTGGTGAGGAAAACATAGTGGACGACGTGCCAAGTGGCGGTGAATATTACATATCCGTTGACTATGGTACGCTTAACCCGTTTTCTGCGGGGCTATGGTGTGTGCTTGGTGACAAGGCTGTAAGGGTGAAGGAATATTACTACAGTGGCAGGGACAAAAACAGACAACTGACAGACGAGGAATACTGCGACGAGATAGACAAGCTTTCGGCGGGGCTTAACATAAGGCGTGTTATTGTGGACCCTTCGGCGGCTTCGTTTATTACGGCGTTGCACAGGCGTGGTTATTTTATCTCCAAGGCGAACAATGATGTGCTTGATGGTATTCGTATTACCGCCGAATGTTTGCGTGGCGGCAACGTAAAAATCAGCCGTTCTTGCGTGGATTCTATTCGAGAATTTGGGTTATATAGTTGGAACGATAAATCAAGTACCGATGCGGTGATAAAAGAAAACGACCACGCTATGGATGATATACGCTATTTCTGTAACACGGTTCTCGTTAACCGCGTGGGCAGAGGTGAGTATAAATCAATATTTGGATAAGGAGAAAAGCATGAAAGAAAAATTCATCAAATGGCTGCGCGCTTCGGGCGTGCGTGCGCTGAAAACGGTAGCGCAAACAGCGGTGGCGACTATTGGAACTTCCGCCGTGCTCGGTGAGGTTGATTGGATAGCGGTTTGTTCTGCGTCGGTGCTTGCGGGTGTTCTTTCCCTGCTCACCAGTATTGCGGGGCTTCCCGAACTGAAGGAGAACGGCGATGCCTAAAATAATGCTTGATGCCGGACACTACGGCAATTATTACAACGCCGGAGCGATCTCCGGCTATTATGAGAGCAATATGACGTGGGAACTTCACAAATATCTCAAGGCAGAGCTTGAAGCGTACGGCTTTGAGGTGGGCGTGACGAGAGCAAGCAAAGCAGAAGACCTTGAGGTTTCACAGCGCGGGTTGCGTTCTTTGGGGTACGACTTGTTTATATCGCTTCACTCAAACGCGGGCGGTCAGAGTGCAGACTACGTGGCGTTGTTCCACCTTGTAAAGGATGATACCACGAAGGCGGATGAGGTCAGCCGCGCTATTGCGAAGCGTCTTGCGCCTGTTATTGCGGAGACAATGAAAACCAAGCAAGGCTATCAGGTGCTTACCCGCCCCATTGGCTTTGACAGAGACGGCGACGGACAGCTCAATGACAACCATTACGGCGTACTTCACGGCGCGGATTTGGCAAACACACCGGGCATTATCATAGAACACAGTTTTCACACAAATCCCGACAAGTGTGCGTGGCTGATGAAATCTGACAATCTCAAGCTACTTGCAGAAAAAGAGGCGGCGGAGATTGCAGATGTTTTCGGCATGAAAAAGGTAGTGCCAGAGAAAAAGCAGGTACACCGCGTACAGGTTGGGGCGTTCCATGACAAAAAATACGCAGAAAATTTGCTTGAAGAGCTGAAAAAAGCGGGCTTTGACGGCTTTATTATAACAAGTGAGGAGTGATTTAGATAATCACATTTCAGGAATTTGAGGAGCTTCGCGCCAAGGACGAAACAGGGGCTCTTCTATCGGTAATAAACGATTGGAAAAGCGGCAAGATTTACAAAACGGCGGTGTCTGCCGATACTTACGACCGACAGGAAAACGACACTATTATGAACTACGTAAAGACGGTGTTTTCCTTGACGGGAACGAAGATACAGGACTTTACCGCTTCTAACAATAAGATAACTTCAAACTTTTTCAGACGACTTAACGTACAGCGTAATACATACTCCCTCGGCAACGGTATTACCTTTCCGAAAGAGGGCGTAAAAGAGCGTTTTGGCAAGAAATTTGACAGCACGATAAAAAACGCCGGGTACTATGCACTGATACATGGCGTGAGCTTCCCTTTTATCGGAGACAAGCTGTATTTTTTCAAAGCTACCGAGTTCGCGCCGCTTTGGGACGAGGAAACGGGAGTTTTGCGCGCGGGTATTCGCTTTTGGCAGATAGACAGCGACAAGCCGATGTATATGGTTCTCTATGAGCAGGACGGGTATACAAAGTACCGCAAGGACGGCGAGGATGTAAAAATCGTGGACGAAAAACGTTCGTATCTTGTTACAACGCAAACCACCGAGGCTGACGGCGTTGAGGTGGTGAGCTTTGACAATTACTCTTCCCTCCCTGTTGTGCCTCTTTGGGGGTCTCCTTTGCATCAATCGACACTCGTGGGTTTGCGCTCTTTGATAGACAGCTTCGATCTGATACGCAGCGGATTTGCAAATGATTTGACCGATATTGCTCAAATATACTTTATCCTTGAGAATTTCGGCGGTATGCGTGATGAAGATATAGCGAAGTTCCGAGACCGACTCAAGTTGACACATATTGCAGAGGCGGACACGTCAAGCGGCGGTAAAATCACTCCGTATTCGCAGGAGATACCCTTTCAGGCGAGACAGGCATATCTTGCGAGTTTGCGAGAGGGTATTTACGAGGGCTTTGGCGGATTTGACACAAGGTCGATGTCAGCGGCGGCAAAAACCGCGACCGAGATACAAAGCGCATATCAGCCGCTTGACGAAGAAGCGGACGATTTTGAAATGCAGATAATCGAGTGCGTACAGAGTATCGGCGCGGTGCTGGGCATTTCCGAAGAGGATGCAACTCCGCAGTTCAAGCGCAATCGCGTGGCAAATCAGCTTGAGACGGTGGAAGCACTTACTGCGATGTCAGAGTATCTCGACGAAGAGACGATACTTAAAAAGCTACCTTACGTTGACCCCGACGAGATAAAGGAGATATTGCGCAGAAAATCCGAGGAGGACGTTGACAGATTCGGAGTAAATCGCACGACACAGAACGACGAGGAAGGTGAAGAAGATGGCATATAAAAGCAAATATGCAGGGGTGGAGATAGATGCTATACTTGCCTCGGCGAAAAAAAACAGCGCAGATATCGCTGATCTTGCGCAAACCGTTATGCAGTTATCAACCGCCGACGTGACTATGACCGAGGCTGAATATGCGGCGGCTGTAGAAGCAGGCACGATAGACGAGAGCAAGACTTATTACGTTATAGGTGACGCTGATGAGTAACAAGATGTATCGAGGCACACAGGAAGTAAAAGCGGTATACCGAGGGTTTTCGCCTGTTAAGGCGATATACAAGGGGAATACGCTGTTGTGGCAGTCCGGCGTAAAGAGTGGCTGGCTTGAACCTATACAGACAGGCGTAGATTTGTATATCCGCTCCGTGCTTAATGCCAAACAAGAGGGCGACAAGTTGAGAATAACTGCACCGACTTGGGTTGAGCCTGTACAGACAGGTACAGACCTATACAGCGTTATGGCGTACAAGGTAACACAGAGCGGAAGCGACCTTACCATAGAATAGGAGTGATAAAGTGGCAGATATAATCATAAAAGACAGTAGCGGTGCGCCGCATACTTATACGGGCGTTGAGTCGGTATCTTATCCCGATGTTTTGGGCGGTATTGCAAAGTTTGTACAGGGGCGTGAGTTTACACACAATAGCGGTTCACTTTCAACCAGCAAAATGACAAACGGAAGATTTGAGGTAGACCACGGGCTTGGCACGATGCCGGACTTGGTGATTATAACGCCGGGATATAACAACACGGGAGAGCCTCTTGCAATTACCTTTGGCGTGGGCTTTCGCTCGGCAATAGCTAAGTTACAACTTGGCGGAACGTGGGCGGGAACGTTTGAAACGCAAATCGGAATAGACGAAAACGGCAGCTCGGACACGGACATTTGTTGCACTGATCAAAAAATAATAGTGAAGAAGCTCCCGGAAGACGATGTGAGCAAAGTGTCATCATATAGATGGGATGCCTTTGCAGGACTTTACAACGGATAAGGAGGGCGATTAAATGGCAAACGTAAAACTATACGACAAAAACGGCGCAGAGCAGATTTTTGAGGGCGTGGAGACTATCACTCTTGACTCTACCGTTGAGGGGGAAACCGAAACGTTCAGCCACGGCATTGCTATGGATAACGTGCCGATTGAGGTTGACTTTTCAAACGGCGACATGGAGATAGACGGCGGCGGCTATCTTGTTAAGTCAGCGGTTATACTCAAGCCCGAAAACTTGATGTCCGAAAATGTAGCGGAAGGCGTAAACATTGCGGGGGTTGTTGGCACGCATAAAGGCGGCGGTGGTGGAGACTATACCGTTACATTTATGAACGGCTCAACGAAACTGTATGAGCGTCAAGTATTGTCGGGCAACACTTGCGGTGACGTTGTGGAGCTTGGCTTGATAGATGCGCCGACAAAGACACCGACAAACACTATTGCTTATGTTCAGACAGGCTGGTCGCTTACAGATGGCGGCGAGGCTGACAGCAATGCTCTTGTCAACGTGACAGAGGACAGAACGGTTTATGCGGCATATGAAGAGACGGTAAGGCTTTATACTGTCAGATTCTTTGACGGTGAGAACCTGCTTTACACCACGCAAGTGGAATACGGAAAAACAGCAGAATATACCACAACAAAAGACGGATATATTTTCGATGGCTGGCAGCCGAGCAATACAAATATCACGGCTGACACAGATTGTTATGCACAGTGGGCAGAGAAGCCGACGTTCGCAAACAGCTCTTGGGCTGACATTGCAGCGGTTTCGGAGGCGGGCCTTGCTAAAACTTATTATGCAGTAGGAGATACAAAAGACGTTACTTTGACCAACGGTGAAACAATTCAGTTTGAGATTTGGGGCTTTGACCACGATGACCTTTCAGACGGAAGCGGAAAAGCTGGCATTTCTATTGTTGCAAAAACACTTCCTTCTCTTGCTTATGATATTAACTCGGTAGAAAGCAGAGCGCCTTCTTCTTTCGGCTTGTATTATACAGCACCGTATTATCTTGGAATATCAAACAAAGTGGTTGATTTGCTACCAGCAGAGTTAAGAAACGTAACGAAAGAAATTGTAAAGAAGTGTGTGGTTACTCTGGTAGACGGCAACGACTTGCGCGACATTAACTGTAACTTCTGGGCTCCATCACATACGGAAATAAATTGCAAAGAGGGCAGCAGAACAACGAACTTATCAACGTTGGGCGCAGTGTATGAAAAGCACAAATCTCATGCACAAATAACAAATTCTATGAGTGCGAGCTTAAGGGAACTTTATTTACTGAAAAAAACGCCAGATGGCACGGCACAAAACTACTGGTTGCGTGGTCGCTGGAATAGCACGAGCTCAAGACCTTTCTATTATATTTCAGCGGATAGCAAGTTTATTTCCGAGACAACAACAGAAACGTTCCAAAATTACTGCTGTATCGGTTTCTGCGTATAACGACAGCGCAACACACGCACAAAGCCCAACCGGCACTACCTATCGTGCGTATTGAGAGGCTGAAGATGAGGATTAAATAAATTACACAGAGCAAGGCGGTGAGCGCAATTATACCAATAACACGGCGAGAAAAAATATTATCCGCTATAGCAGGAAACGGAAACCCTGATATCGAACCCATTACGCGTGAGGAGAAGTTCCTTGCTAAAATTGCAGGATTTGATACATCTGTCCCCAAGGCTGTCACACGTAAAGAAATGCTATACGAGGAGATACTGGAACGCGAGGTTGTTTTATCCGAGAATGAGTATAACGAAAAAGTCGCTCTCGGAGAGATAGACGGCGGAAAGTATTACATAATCATATGAGCGACTATGCACACCGTGAAACTGACAAGATACTGCAAAAGATTGAGACTCGTTTGGCTAAGGAGTACGCTCAGGCGTACTCCGAAAGCCGGGCGAAGCTTGACAAGTATCTTGAGAGATTTGAAGATGCCGACGAGAAGATGAGAAAAAAACTCGATGAGGGCAAGATAACAGACAAGCAATATAAGAAGTGGCGCAGGGGCAAAATTGCAACTGGGCGGAGATATTCTGCGCTTGTGGAAACGCTGGCACAGGACTACAGCAACGTAAATGCGATTGCTATGGGCATAGTTCGTGGGGAGCTTGAGGGCGTGTTTGCGCTTAATGCGAACTATGCGCATTATGACATAGAACAACAACTTGATATGGACTTATCTTTTACACTTTACGATCGTGAGACGGTGGCGAATCTTGTGAAAAACAGCCCTTCCCTTTTGCCGAATCCGTCGCCCGACGCTGTAATAGACGTGCGCTGGAACAAACAGAAGATACGCTCTGCGATACTGCAAGGAATACTGCAAGGAGAACCAATCAGCGAGATATCAAAGCGGCTGGGGACAGTGGTCGGTATGGACAAGTCTGCGGCGGTCCGTAATGCACGAACCGCTATGACAGGAGCGCAGAACGCGGGAAGGCAACAAGGCTTTAGTGATGCACGGGAAAAGGGCGTTATCATAAAGCGCATTTGGATAGCAACAGATGATAGACGCACCCGCCATTGGCATAATGAGCTTGACGGTCAAGAAACCGACATTGGCGAACCTTTTGTAAATGCGGTCGGCAAGATTATGTACCCGGGCGATCCTGCCGCTGATGGAGCAAACATCTATAATTGCAGATGCACGCTCGGTTCAAGGGTTGTCGGCTTCGACAAGGAAAAGATACGAGGGTAAATATGGGAAACATAAGAATAACTTACAACGACAATACACAGGAGTTTTTGCAGGTTCTTGAAAAAGCGAAGGTCGCGGGACTTGAGGCTATTGGCCTAACCGCCGAAACTCACGCAAAGAAGGTTATTACCGAGGCGGGGGCGGTAGACACGGGACTTTTGCGTAACAGCATTACATATGCCGTGGCGGGTGCTCCGGCGCACGTTAAAACGTATAAGGCGCACAAGAAAAAGCCGGGCGAAAAAAGGTTTAAAACATACACTTACGAAGGCACGGCGGATGGCGAACCCGGAAGTGCTGTGTATGTTGGCACAAACGTAGTATATGCCCGGGGCATAGAGACAGGTACGCACCGCAAGGCAGGGGCTGTGCACTTCTTACAGAGAGCGGCGACCGAGCCCGCGGACAAATACAAGAGACTTATGAAATCCGCACTTGAAAATGCAGAAAAATAGGCTGGGGCTGATGTTACATTTGCCCTATCCTATAGGGTAAAATCATTACATAGGCAGACACTATAGTTTTTTGGGGCGCGAGGCACTGCGCTTTTAAAAAAACAATCTATCGCGGCGAAGTACTGCCGACAAAGGAAAGGAAGATAGAAAAATGGCGCTTACACGCAAATATCTTAAAGCAATGGGCATTGAGGACGAGAAGATTGACCAGATCATTGACGCTCATACCGAAACAGTGGACGGTCTCAAGTCTGAAATAGCCAAATACAAAACTGACGCAGACACGCTCAAGGACGTTCAAGAGGAACTGAACGAACTGAAAGCAAAAGGTGATGACGGCTACCGCGAAAAATACGAGAAAGAACACTCGGCTTTTGAAGCGTACAAGTCGGACATCGAGAAAAAGGAAACACACGCAGCAAAGGAACGAGCATACAGAGAAATACTCAAGGGTGCAGGCATCAAGGACAAGTTTATTGACACCGTGGTACGCGCTGAGCAGGGCGCAATAGACGCGCTTGAGCTTGCTGACGGCAAGGTTGCCGAGCCTGAAAAACTGACCGCTTCGGTAAAAGAGGCGTGGGCTGACTTTGTTGCCGTGACCGAGACACACGCTGCGAGTGTATCAACACCTCCGAACAACAACGGGGGAACATCTATGACAAAGGAACAGATCATGGCTATAAAAGACCCTGTGGAAAGACAGGGCAAAATAGCCGAAAATATTTCGCTATTTAAGAAAGGATAATTATTATGGCTGTTATTGCTAATACCACTACTACTGCACAGATCACTACCAACGTAAAGGAAATTGATTTCGTTTCCCGCTTTACCAACAACTGGGATGCTCTTCGTGAGATTCTTGGTATTATGAATCCCGTTCGCAAAGCTCCCGGCACTCAGATCGTAGCAAGCAGAGCTGTTGTTAATCTTCAGGATGGCAATGTTGCGGAGGGTGACGAGGTTCCTCTTTCTCAGGCTACCATCACTCCCGTTGCTTTTGAGGATATCGTCCTCAAGAAATACCGCAAGGCGGTTACTGCGGAAGCTGTTGCTAAATTCGGCGCAGCTACTGCGGTGCAGAAAACTGATGACGCTTTCCTTGTAGAGCTTCAGACCGAAATTCTCGACGAGTTTTATGCTTTTGCACAGACAGGCACTCTTACCGGCTCCGAAGACACCTTCCAGATGGCGGTTTCTATGGCTGTCGCAAAAGCGAAAAACAAGTTCAAGCAGATGAAGCTTGACCATACCCGTATCGTTGCATTTGTTAATGACCTCGATGCAGCAAGATATCTTGGTGCGGCACAGATTTCGACCCAGACTCTTTACGGCATTGAGTATCTCAAGAATTTCCTCGGTGCAGAGACCGTTGTTCTTTCTGCTGAAATTCCTCAGAATACCGTTATCGCAATTCCCGCAGACAACCTTGTTCTTTACTACATAGACCCCGCTGACGGTGACTTCCGCGAGCTTGGTCTTGAGTATTACACCGGTGAGGGCGAGACCAATCTCATCGGTATACACAAAGAGGGTAACTACGGCCGCGTAATGGGCGAAACTCATGCTCTCATGGGTATGAAGCTCTTTGCTGAGTACATTGACGCTATCGCTGTTATTACCATTGCGGGGGAATAAACACGCTGTTGGTTGAGCCTGCTGATGATATATCGCTTGAGAGCATGACAAAAGCGCAGCTTATTGAGTACGCAGAAAAGCATGGTATTGTCGGTGTCAACAGCTCTATGCTAAAGGCTGATATTTATGCTGTTATTAAGGGGGCGTTAGAAAATGCTTAGTGAGATTTGCCATGAAATCCGAAATTTTTTTGAAGTTTCGGAGTTTTCAGGAACTTTCACAATATCGGGTGGGAATATTTCTCACCCTACCCTTCTTAACGGTCAATATTTTAGGATCATCGGCTCTGTTTTTAATGACGGAGTGCATAAATACCCCGCAGACGGCTTGACCGATGAAACGTTTGCGGGAGAGGTTTGGGCGTTAGCGATTCCTCCTGAGCTAATCGCCCTTACCTCTGAAATAAAAGCTTACAACGACGGTGGCGGCTCTATTGCCGCCCCGCTGTCGGAGCACTACCCTAACGGGTATTCTTACACAAGGGCAACCGACTCTGACGGGTCACCGCTTTCTTGGGAAAGAGCCTATGCCAAAAGGCTTAACAAATGGAGGAAAATATGAGCTATTTCTACGATGCATTTGATGATTTTATCATAAAAAACAGAGTTGTTCGTGACGATGGATACGGCGGCACGGTCGTGACTTACGAAGATGGGGCGGTGGTCAAGGCCTCTCTTGACCTTGGTACGTCTGCGGAGATAAGACAAGCGGAAGCGCAAGCACTTAAAACGGTGTATACTGCGACGCTCCCCATTGACACTCCTGTAAGATACAACGACATTATAGAACACGCTGTTACGGGCGCAATATACAGGATAACGGGCGACCCGCTATCAAACGCTACCCCAAAGGACGCAAAATACCCGTCGTGCTTTGCTACGGCGGTGAGAACGGAGTTGCCTAAATGAATAAAGCACAAGCTCTTAATGGTTTCTTTATGTTGTTTGGCATTCCTGCGTATGAAGAAAACAGCGTGCCGAGCGATGCAACCCTTCCGTATATTACGTATCAGCTGGTCGACGGTTTTTTTGACGGAGAGCTGCCGATTTCGTTATCTGTTTGGGATATAAACGGTAACGGGCATTCTGCGCTGAAAAGCGTTGTTGATAAGGGTTACGAAATAAGCGCAAAGATAGGGCGCGGCGGAGTGTTCATCAAATGTGACGGTGGTGCTATATGGCTCAAGCGCGGCGAACCGTTCTCCCAGATAATGGGAGACCCGGACAATGCTGACATTAAACGAAATTATATCAACTTAACGGCTGAATATTTTACGGCCGATTAACCGAAAGGAGATCAAAATGGGAAGATTTTCAGTAATTCCCGAAAGCACTTTCAAGGAGCTTCAGGTTGATGCAGGTGTGCTTTTGAGAAACTTTAACCCCGAATCCCCGGAAGCTCCTGCTGACGAGGACATTATATGCGCTACCACAGGCGGTATAAATCCGTCTTGTGTCCCTACTTACAGCGACTGGGGTGCGGACGTTGACAACTGCCCCGAAAACACCAAAGAGCTCAAGCACCTTGATGGTTGGGCTTGCGGTCTCGGTTTCACCGCACTTGGCACAAGCCCCGAGCTTATCCGCCTTGCCCTTGGTGCTGCTGACGTTGAGGGCGGCAAAATCACCCCGCGTGCAGACCTTAAGGACACCGATTTCGCGGATTTGTGGTGGGTTGGAGACAGAAGCGACGGCGGCATGGTAGCGGTTTGTCTTAAAAATGCGCTGTCTACCGGCGGTTTTTCGCTTCAGACATCCAAAAACGGAAAGGGACAGATATCTGTTACCCTTACAGGTCACGTGTCTATAAACGCTCAGAAGGTCGTTCCTATGGAGTTCTATTCTGCGGACGGCGAAGATGCGGCGTAATTATTAAAAATTAAACAGGAGGGCATTTTATGAGAATTTCAGAAATGGAGACGGGGCAGATATGCGATCTGCTCTGTGAGATAACGCCTTACGTTGAAGGCATTGTAAAAGACGAGGAACTGCTTGCGGAATTACGCAAGACTATCACAAAAGACGAGATAAGCAACAGAGCCGAACTGCTTGCGCTGGGCGCAGCAAAGGCATCTAAGCTAATCCCGATAATATTGAAAAAAAGAAAGTCCGACCTTTTTGGGATTCTCGGTGCTCTCAATGGCAAGACGGCTGAAGAAATTGAGAAGCAGAACTTTATAAAAACGATGTCGCAGATACGCGAAATTGTAAAAGATAAGGAGCTAATCGATTTTTTCAAATCGTGCGCGGGTTTGGAGGGGAGCGAGTAATTCGCTCCCTTATTTCTTATCCGCGCGCCATGGGTATTAAGGCTCTGCTTGTCACGTTGCCCTATAAAATCAAGGAAAACACAGAGGCGGAGCTATGGCGCAAGTATATTGCGAGGTGTGTTCGTACTGCGGGTGAGGGCGTGGCGAAAATCAGCGGAGGGGCGTATATAAAGCTTGAGTATGACGATATTATATCCCCGCACGAAACCACGCAGGAAAGCGAAAAAACAAGCGACGAGATAATCACAGGAATTAGGGACAAACTCGCAAATATGCAGGATAAAGAGGTGAATTTATGAACTTAATGGAGCTATTTGTCAAGATCGGCGTAGACGATCAGGCAAGCTCAAAAGTAAAAAGCATATCAAACACTATCGGAAAAGGACTGTCTTCTGCGGCGAACCTCGGCACAAGTGCTGTCGCAGGCACGGCGAAAGTAATTGGCACTACACTTGTTACAGCGGCAAAGGCAGGAGCGGTTGCACTCGGCACAGCAAGTGCTGCGCTGATAAAGCTGGGAAAAGATGCGGTGGACGGATACGCCGACTATGAGCAGCTTGTAGGCGGTATAGAGACGCTGTTCAAGGACAGTGCGGGTGTCGTTGAGGAGTACGCAAGTCAGGCGTTTAAAAATCAGGGTCTTTCCGCGAACTCCTATATGGAGACGGTGACGAGTTTTTCTGCTTCTCTTCTTCAGTCATTCGGCGATACGTCTGTAGCGATAACCGAAGAAACAGCGGACGCTATGAAAGAGTCGCTTGACGA
>JAEIGA010007769.1_pt1 | contig 16268 bp, 15 predicted proteins | sample 9270691 | NCBI WGS metagenome assembly JAEIGA01 (sample SAMN17057246, study PRJNA624740) | gut metagenome | biome: biome; isolation source: fecal sample | host: Bos grunniens | place: China: Xizang | collected 2019
GATGAAGGACTGGATGCACTGCTCTACTTCCTTCTGAGAGAGGTTGTCCACGCGGACAAAGGGTGCCAGATAGGTATCGAAGGAAGAGAATGCCTGTGCGCCGGCCCATTCATTCTGCATGATGCCGAGGAAGTTGACCATCTGGTTGCACAGAGTGGACAGATGTCCTGCCGGGCTGGAGGTGATCTTTCCGGGAACGCCGCCAAGGCCCTCCTTGATGAGCTGTTTCAGGCTCCATCCGGCGCAGTAACCGGTGAGCATGGACAGATCGTGGATGTGGATATCGCAGTTGCGGTGTGCTTTTGCAATCTCTTCATCATATACTTCGCTCAGCCAGTAGTTTGCCGTGATGGCACCGGAGTTGGAGAGGATCAGACCGCCGACGGAATACGTAACGGTGGAATTCTCCTTCACGCGCCAGTCCAGCTCACTCAGATAGCTGTTAACGGTATCCGCATAATCCAGATAAGAGGATTTTGCATTGCGCAGTTTCTCGCGGTTTTTACGGTAGAGGATGTAGGACTTGGCCACTGTCTCATAACCGGCGCGGGACAGAACCTTTTCCACGCTGTCCTGTACATCTTCCACTGCGACTTTGTTATCCTTGATCTTATCCTGAAAATCTGCAGTTACCTTCAGGGCAATGAAATCTATGATATCCGGCGTATACTGGCTCTCCGTGGCATCAAATGCCTTCTGGATGGCCGCCGAGATCTTGCTCAGATCGAAATCTACTACTTTTCCGTCTCTTTTAACTACCTGATACATTTCTTACTTCCTCCAAAACAATTAAACTCCTCGAAGCTGTACGTTGGGAACAAACTCTTTCGCACAGTCGCGCAATGTATTCATTTCTTCTGCAGAAAACGATGCCAGACCCTGGGGGGCCAGTACATTTCCGGAATCCACATACTGCTGCAGATAATATTCCCGGGCTCCCTTGATCCACTGAGCCGCTTTCCGGATGCTCTCTTCCGTATGGATCCCTTTCACGACCGTCGTGCGGAACTCATACTCGATACCGCATTCCATCAGGAATTCCTTGGATTCAGTGATGGGACCCAGATCCAGCCCGGGTACACCTGCAGTTTCCCCGTACCGCGCCGGATCATTTTTGATGTCCATGGCGATGCGGTCCGCCAGTTTTTCCTCCACAACCCTGCGCAGCCGCTCCGGAAAGGACCCGTTGCTGTCCAGTTTGATGGAGAATCCCAGTTCCCGGATCTTTCGCAGAAGTTCCAGCGTTCCATCATAGAGGAGCGGTTCTCCCCCGGTGATGGCCACACCGTCCAGAACGCCCTGACGGGTCTTCAGAAAGCGAAGGACCTCTTCCTCTGTCATATCCTCCGGCAGCTCCTCCGGAAGCACCAGTCCTGCGTTGTGGCAGAAAGGGCACCGGAAGTTGCACCCGCCAGTAAAGATCGTACATGCGACCTTCCCCGGATAGTCCAATAGTGTTAACTTTTGCAGCCCGGATATTCTCATTCGTTTTTCCTACAGACAAATTTCGGCGGATTTTTCCGCCTTCTACAATATAGACTTCCTTTCTTCTGAAGTCAAGCAACAAAGCACTATATATTGATTAAAATTTCGTAACAGAACACAAGATATAGTGACAGAGGCCCTTTTTGGCCTGAAAAAACGCCCTCCTTTTCGGCTTTTTGCTCAAAAAGAAAGGACGTTTCATTACAAGATGTTATGTTTTAAAGATTCTGAAGATTTTCGATTAGCGATTCGGCGCACCGCATCCCGTCTACAGCGGCGGAACTGATGCCTCCGGCATAGCCGGCTCCCTCCCCGCAGGGGTACAATCCCCGCAGGCCCAGACTCATCCGGTCTTCCCCCCGAAGAATCCGAACCGGGGAGGAGGATCTCGTCTCGGGAGCAGTCAGCACCGCATCCGGATTATCGAATCCTCTCATTTTGTGTCCCAGTTCCGGAATGGCCTTTTCCAGTACCGAGGTGATACGCTCCGGCAGAACTTCGTGCAGGTCGGTCCAGCAGACGCCCGGCCGGTATGTCGGAAGAACGTTTCCCGGACCTGCGCTGGGCGTTCTCTTCAGAAAATCTCCTACAGTCTGTGCCGGGGCATGATAGTTTTCGCCTCCCGCTCGGAAGGCCGTCTGTTCGATCTCCCGCTGCCAGTACATACCTCCCAGAACGGAACTGTCGGGAAAATCTTCCGGCCGAAGTGTTACCAGCAGTGCCGCGTTGGCGTTCTCTCCGCTTCGCCCGGAATAACTCATCCCGTTCGTAACGACGCCTCTCTCCTCCGAAGCTGCTGCCACTACGTACCCGCCGGGACACATGCAGAAGGTATAGGCACTGGTGCCGTCCGGCAGGTGGACGTTCAGGGAATAGTCCGCCGCCGGCAGTCTGACGTCCTGAGGTCCGTACTGTGCCTCATTTATGTCCTTTTGAAGGTGCTCGATCCGTACACCCATGGAAAAAGCCTTGGGCTCCATGGGGATCCCTCTGCCGTGCAGTGTTTCGAACATATCCCTTGACGAATGTCCGATGGCAAGGATCACATGCCGGCAGGAAAGGACCTCTTCCCGGTCTCCCTGCCGGATGCGCACGCCGGACACTTCCCCGTTTTCCGTAATGAGATCCGTCATCTTTGTCTGAAATCGGACCTCTCCTCCTCGGTCGAGGATCTCCTTGCGCAATTCCGTTACCACACGGATCAGCACATCCGTCCCGATATGGGGTTTTGCATCATAGCGGATGCTTTCCTGTGCCCCGTGCTTCACCATCTCATCCAGCACAAACTCGAGCCGCGGATCATGGATCCCGGTATTGAGCTTTCCGTCGGAAAAAGTCCCGGCGCCGCCTTCTCCGAATTGCACATTGCAGCTGGGATCCAGCGCACCGCCGTTGAGGAATTCTTCTCTTTTTCGTGCACGGGTCTCGGCGTCCGACCCCTGTTCGATGATGATGGGTTTCAGCCCCGCCCGGGAAAGCACCAGGGCGGAAAAGATCCCCGCCGGTCCGAACCCAATGATGACCGGCCGGTTTTCACAGACAACGGAAGGAATGACGTATTCCTTTTTTTCATAGTGCTGTGCCTTGTTCTTCCGTATCAGATCCTCTTCCCCGCGGCTCAGCGATACTGCCGCAGAGCAGATATAATGAAGATCTTTCTTTCGCCGGGCATCCAGAGACCGCCGGATCAGTTCTGCCGAAAGGATCTCTCCTTCCCGGATTCCCAGCCTCCGGGCAGCTCTCTGCGCCAGACGCTCCGGCGGATCGTTCAGCTCCATTCGGATATTTCTTACAAGGATCATGTCAGAAGTCTCCCGGCAAGCCGCCCGCTGGACCATGCCCACTGGAGGTTGAAGCCTCCGCAGTCGCCATCGATATCCAGCACTTCGCCACAGGCATACAGTCCGGGAACTAACCGGCTCTGCATGGTGGCAGGATCAAATTCGGACGTGCGGATCCCGCCAGCGGTGACCTGTGCCTGCTCAAAGCCTTCCGTTCCTTTAACTGCAAGACGGAATCCCTTCATGGCACGGGCAACCAGTAACAGTTCTTCTTCCGACAGTTCCCGAAGCATGATGGATCCATCGATCCCGGCATATTTCACCAGCATCTTGCCGAGCCGGTTATGTACCATACCCACCAGAAGCTCACCTGCCGTTTTTTCCGGCAGCGATTCACACCGCCTTTTCAGCAGCTCCACGATCTCTTCTTCGGAATGATCCTCCATGAAATCCATCGTGAGATCGATCTTTCCTTCCGGCACAACGGATACGCAGCGGGACAGATCGAAGACTGCGGGACCGGAAACGCCCTTTTCCGTAAACAGGATCTCTCCCCGGCCGGAGCCGTCCGTATCACCGGACAAAGTCAGTTTCGCCTGGGCTTTGACCCCTTTCATCGCCCGCGGATAACGGTTATCCCGGGTCGTGAGCTGTACCAGCGAGGGAAACAGCTTCGTTCTCGTATGTCCAAGAGACTGTAGGATCCGGTATCCGTCCTGCACGCCGCCCAGTTTTGCTCCTGCACAGCCTCCGCAGGCAACGATCACCTTCTCCGCCCGGAGAGTCTCCTCTTCCAGACGGATCTGAAACCCGTTTCCGTTGCGGCGCACTTCCGCCACCGGACTGGATGTGCGGATCTCCGCGCCTGCTCCTTCCAGTGCAAACCGGAGAACATCCACCACGGAATTGGCGGAATTGGAAAGCGGATAGACCCTGCCTCCCTCTTCGGCCTTTGTGATCAGTCCCATCCCGGAGAACAGCCGCAGGGTTTCCTCTACGGAGCACTGTTCCATAGCAGGAAGGACAAACGCAGGATCCTCCCCGTGATAATTGTCTGCCGAGGCATGAAGATTGGTAAGGTTGCATCTCCCGTTCCCGGTGCTGAGCAGCTTCCTGCCCACTCGCTGCTGCCGTTCCAGAAGGATCACATGCTGATCCTTTTCTCCAGCGGCGGTGATGGCTGCCATCATACCGGCGGCTCCGCCGCCTATTACTGCTACTGTCCTCATAGAAAAGTGTTCCTATCTGTTTGGTATTATGATTCTTTATTATATACAGGGTGCGCAGGCGATGCAACGAGCACCGCTGTTTCCTGTATGTTGTCCCCGTTCGGGGCAAAAAAATCACACGTCTTCTCTGGACGTTCGTGGTCCGAGAAGACATGTGTTTTCCAATCTGGTTTACGTTTACGCTTCTTTCAGTTTTTGAATGACGGTCTCTTCCATTTCCCCGTACGGGACATCCATCGCTACCGCCAGCTCACTGCTGAGGATCTCTTTTGCCCGGCGCATCACCATATCGATGCGGTTGGAACGATTGGTCCTCTCCTGAGAGAAGATTCCTTTCAGAAGTGCTGCAAGCGCTTCGCAGGTGTGTTCCTGGAACAGTTCTTTATAAAATGCATCCACATGAGTAAAGCGGATGTCCTGACAGATTGCGGGTTTGATGTCTCCCAGAGAATCCAGAAATGCTTCTGCGGTATCCTTTGAGATCACCGGACGCATAAAAACCTTGGTATCCACCGGGGCATAGAAGGTTCCCGTTCCCACATACGGAGACAGCGTATAATAGATTCGATCCTTATCCGAACCGCGCATAGACAGCGGGCCGATTGCATCAACCGTGCATACACCGTTTTCTCCATATATGACATGTTGTCCTATCTCATACATAAATCTCTCCATTTTCCGCAAATCATACTACGATATTATTTTAACTCATAAATCGCGAATTTTCAAATCCAAATTAGGTCCTTTTCGCCCCTTCACAGGGTAATTTGCCCTTATTTTTCAGGATTATTTCGGAAAAAGAGCAAACCGGTCCGCGTTGTGGTATAATTCACTCTATCAGAATAGTTTTGCCTATTCCGGCGAAGCAAAGGAGCCAATGTGAAATTATTTCTCAACGGAGTTCAACATAAATATGCGGTAGAGCAGATGCTGTTTACCCTCTATCCCGGAGAGCGTCCGGAATACGTCGATGCTCCGACAAAAAAAGAGGACTGCATCCGGTTTTCTCAGTCAAAGGGCGCCCGCTTTACCACGGTGACCTGCCGTGTGCGGGTAAGAGGAAAGGAAGGCTATGGCCGCGCCGGCATCTCCAACGATCAGATGACCGACGCTGTCATGGAAGACCGTCATCTTCAGCGCATGGTCAAGATGGCTTTTTACCGGGCGGCCCTTCGGGCAGGGCACGAAAAACCGGTCTGGGGAGCACTCACCGGTGTTCGTCCCGGAAAACTGATGATGGAACTGCTGCATGCATCCGGTGATCCCCGGAAAGCGCAGCTGGAGTTTCAGGAGATTTATGATGTCTCCCCGGAACGGGCCCGGCTCTGTCTGGATACGTCCCGGTACACGGAACAGGTCTCCGGCCTGCTGACGGAGCAGGATATCTGTCTGTATGTGGGAATTCCCTTTTGCCCAACCCGCTGTGATTACTGCAGCTTTGTCAGCCAGTCCGTGGAAAAGAGCATGGAACTGATCCCGCCGTTTCTGGAGGCGCTGGACAAGGAGATTGCTGCCACCGCGGAGGCGGTACGCTCTCTGGGGCTTCGCGTCATCTCCGTTTATTTCGGCGGCGGTACGCCGACAACACTTTCCGCCCGGCAGCTGGATACACTGATTCGAACACTGGAGCAGCAGTTTGATCTGTCACAGCTCCGGGAATTCACCGTAGAGGCCGGCCGGCCGGATACCATCACAGAGGAGAAGCTGGCTGTGCTGAAAGCGCATAAGGTCTCCCGTATCAGCGTCAATCCTCAGACCATGTCGGATGCGGTGCTGGAGGAGATCGGCCGGAAACATACGGCGGCGGATGTTCTGTCCGCGCTTTCTCTCGTACGCAGGGCCGGAGGATTCTCCATCAACATGGATCTCATCGCCGGTCTCACTGGAGACTCTGCCACAGGCTTTCAGTCGACGCTGGATACCGTTCTGGAATTGAGACCGGAAAACATCACGGTCCATACCCTCTCCCGGAAGAAGGGTTCCCGCGTTACAAAGGAACAGAAAAAGATCCCAGGTCCGGAAGAGGTATCTGTCATGCTGGACTATGCCATGGCGAAACTGAGAGAGCGTGATTACCTCCCCTATTATCTGTACCGACAGAAGAACATGTCAGGCGGATTTGAAAATGTCGGATGGACGCTGGAAGGGTATGAGAACCTGTATAACATCTGTATTATGGAGGAACTGTGCAGTATCGTCGCCATGGGCGGCGGCGGTTCCACCAAACTGGTGTGTCCGGGTAATGGAAAAAACATTCGTCTGATGGCGCCGAAGTATTCCTACGAATACATCAGTCATATCGATAAAGTATGTACCGACAAGGAGAAGATAAAGGAGTTTTATTATGTCTTACCAACTGGAAGAGATTAATTTGAAGACCGTCTCGGATCCAAAAGGATTCGTGGAAGAGTCGGATGCCGCATACATGAGAAAAGTAGATCGGGCAGCCGATCTGATCATTGCCAATATGGAAGCCAGTCCCATCGTCCTGCTTTCCGGTCCTTCTGGAAGCGGCAAGACAACCACTTCCATCAAGATCTCGGAAGCGCTCAAGCGCAAAGGTGTTGGAACGCATTATGTTGGTATGGACGACTATTTCAAGACCGTGGATCCCGAAACGGCTCCCCGCACCAAAGAAGGTGAAATCGATCTGGAATCTCCTCTCTGCCTGGACATGGACCTTCTCAACGAACATTTTGATGCTCTCGCCCGGGGAAGCCGTATCTATGTTCCAAAATATGAGTTCTCCCGGAGAATGCGCATCACGGAGCCGTCAAAATCCATCAAGCTCAGCAAGGATGAGATCGTGATCTTTGAAGGGATTCACGCTCTCAACGATATGATCACGGATAATCACCCGGACGCCTTTAAGCTGTATATTTCTGCCCGGAGCCATGTCATGTACCGCGGACAGATCGCATTTAAGAACACCTGGTTCCGTCTTGTCCGCCGAATGGTCCGGGACTACAAGTTCCGAAACTCCGCGCCGGAGGAGACCATGTCGATGTGGGCAAATGTTCGACGCGGTGAAAAGGCCAATATCTCTCCGTTTAAGGGCAAGGCAAATTACCAGTTCGACTCCTCCCTTCCCTATGAGATCGCCGTGATGAATGAGACTGCGACCAAACTGTTTCAGCAGGTCCCGGAGGGAATCGAGCGCTACGACGAACTGAAGCAGGTACTTCCCGCGCTTCAGCTGTTCGGCGTGATTGACGAAAAATATGTGGCGGAGGATGCTCTGATCCGGGAATTTATCGGCGGCGGCATCTACGACTACTGATGACGGTTCCGCAGACATTTCTTTGAAAGTGAGCTCTTTGTTATGAGACGACTTTATACAAAGGCATACGCAAAACTGAATCTGTCTCTGGATATTACCGGTCTGCGCCCGGACGGGTATCATGAGCTGATCATGGTAATGCAGACGACCACCCTCTATGACAACGTTGCACTGGAGCGGCTTACGGAAGCGGACGGGATCCGCTCCCGAAGCAATCTGCGCTATATCCCCAATGACAGCCGCAATCTGGCGGTGAAGGCAGCAACTGCCTTTTTTGAACATACGGGGATCCGGGCAGGTGTCTCCATCAACATCAAGAAAAATATTCCCGTGGGTTCGGGAATGGGCGGAGGTTCTGCCGATGCCGCTGCGGTTCTGCGCGGGCTCAATCAGATGTTCGGTTATCCTCTGGATCGCAAAGCGCTGGAAAAGCTCGGTGCTACCGTAGGTTCTGATGTTCCCTTCTGTATTGCAGGCGGAACCCAGCTGGCAAAAGGGCGCGGAGAAGTGCTCTCTGATCTGCCTCCCATTCCGGACTGTTCGATCGTCATATGCAAGCCTTCTTTCTCCATCTCCACGCCTGAATTGTATCGGCGGATTGATGACACAGAGATCCTGCATCATCCGGACACACAGGCGCTTCTGGACGGCCTGGATAAAGGTGACCTTCCTCTTATCTGCAAGAATATGTACAATGTTTTTGAAGAAACACCTCTGGAGCAGTTTGTGACCATACGTCAGATCCGCCAAGTCCTCACCGACTTCGGCGCGCTGGGATCCATGATGACGGGCTCCGGTTCCGCCGTGTTCGGGATTTTCGATAATGCGGAACAGGCCAATGCTGCATATAAAGCACTGAAAACGGATTATCCTTTCTGTTTTCATGTGAACAACCGGAAGGCCATCCGTGTCCGCTGATCTTCCATTTCTCTGAAAAATGAAGCCCGGTCTGCTGTGTAGCAGACCGGGCTCTCGTTATTTGCAATTACATTTTCTTGGGCGCACTGACTCCGATGATTCCAAGTGACAGCGCCAGTACTTTTCGGGTGATATCTGCCAGATACAACCGCGCCTGAAGGAGATTCTCCTCCTCTCCCTTGATCCGGCATTCCGTATAGAATTTATGGAACTTCGTTGCCAGTACCGTCACGTACCGATTGATGCGGCTGGGGTCATATTCCCGCGCGGCAGCGGCAATTTCGTTGGGAAGTTCCGCCAGCTGACGGATAAGTGCTTTCTCTTCTTCTGTTGTCAGCAGCTCACCATGAACCTCGTCCGCCTTCGGTACAGCGTGTCCGTCCGCCTTCAGATTTTCAATCATGGTGCAGATTCTGGCATGTGCATACTGAACATAATACACCGGGTTCTCGCTGTCATTCCTTACTGCCAGCTCCAGATCGAATTCCACCGGAGACTCCGGTCTTGAATTGAAGAAATAGCGGGCAGCATCTACCGGAACTTCATCCAACAGATCCGTCAAAGAGATGGCCTTTCCGGTTCGTTTGGACATTCGGACCACTTCCCCGCCGCGGGTAAGCTTTACCAGCTGCATCAAAACGATCTCCAGCCGTTCCTGTCCGTTCAGTCCCAGGGCATCCAGAGCACCTTTCAACCGCGCCACATGTCCGTGGTGATCGGCTCCCCAGATATTGACGGCTTTGTCAAATCCCCGTTCTTCCAGCTTGTTGCGATGATAGGCGATGTCCGCAGCGAAGTAGGTATAAAATCCGTTGGCTCTGCGAAGAACATCATCTTTCAGTTCCAGCTTTTCGATGGCTTCCTCGGATTTTCCCTGTTTCCGATACCCTTCCGCAAGGATCTCCGCAGTCTTCAGCCACAGTGCGCCGTCTTTTTCATACGTAAATCCCTTTTCCGTCAATCTGGCGACCGTTTCCGCAACATAACCGGATTTGTGCAGATCGGACTCCATAAACCACTTGTCGTAATGGATGCCGTAGCGTTCCAGATCTGACTTCATTTTCGGAATGTTCCGTTCCAGTCCGAACCGTGCCATGGTGTCCCGGGCTTCCCGATCGTCCTTATCCAGGTATTCATCCCCGCAGGCATTCCGGAATTCCTTTGCAAGCTCCCGGATATCATCACCCTGGTATCCGTCTTCCGGAAACGGAATAGCATCCTCGCCGCGGATCAGCTGGATGTAACGGGCCTGAATGGATGTTGCAAATTTTTCGATCTGGTTTCCGGCGTCGTTGACGTAGAACTCCCGCCACACATTGTAGCCGGCTTTCTCCATGACAGATGCCAGTGCATCTCCCAACACGCCCCCGCGGGCATTTCCCATGTGCATGGGCCCGGTGGGATTGGCAGAAACGAACTCCACCATCAGTTTCTGCCCGTGCCCGACATCCACATCACCGTAGGAATCCCCCTGGCGGTGGATCTCCTGCAGCACATCACCGTACCACTCCTGAGCCAGCCGGAAATTAATGAATCCGGGACCGGCAACATCCACTTCGGAAAACCAGGTTCCCTCCAGAGACAGATGCGATACCAGTGTTTCCGCAATTTTTCTCGGGGCCATGCGAAATGCCTTTGCTCCGGCCATGGCATGGTTGGCGGCAAAATCTCCGTTGGCATTATCCTTGGGAATTTCCACGCTTCCGTGCAGTTCCCCTTCCGGAAGTTCTCCCGCCCGGATTGCTACTGATGCGGCATCCGTCAGAAGAGTTGTTATTCTTTCTTTTGCCTGTTCGATCAAATTCATTCTGCTTTCTCCCGTTTCCGTACATTAATCTGAAACTGATTGCGTCCGGACAGTGCATGATCCATATCCAGAACATAATCAATGATCATATTGCCGCCATCTTCATCAAAATGCGCAAAAATCTTTCTGGTGTCCAGCCCCATAAGGGTCTTCCCAAAAGCTGTCTCATACAGAAAAGTATTGCGCAATCCCTCCCGGAAGACCATAGTGCTGGTCAGCGTGCCCCATCGTTCCATCCGGACTTCTTCCGGCGTGATGTACAATGCGGTGCTGGTTCCCTCCAGTCCGGTAAGCTCGCTTTCGGAATAGTAGATCTCCGCCTCACCGTCGGAATATTCGTAGACTCCGTCGGTCACGAGCTCTATGGCATCTGCGGAATCCAGATTATAGTTTTGTGTTCCAACTATTTTGATGATTGCTTCCATAATCACTCCACCTTTCTGTCCTTCATCAGAACAGAAATTGATAGCCGTATCATCATACATGAAATAGAGAAGGAAAACAAGTTCCCGATACCAGGAATCTTCCTTGGTATTCGCCGTTTTTGAGTTCCTTTTTGTGTTGACTCCGTCCATTTAAAGTGCTAAACTAAGGAAGCTGTTATATTAATGTATAATCAGCAGATAAAAATTAAAAAGAGGGTAAATTTGCAATGAAAAAGAAACTGCTTGCGGTACTTCTTGCACTGGCTATGATCTTTGTTCTCGTAGCCTGCGGAACTGCCACCACAACCACAGAGGCTCCGGAAGAAGCTTCTGAAGCAGCCAGCGGCGAAGCTGGTGCATATCACGTCGGTGTTGTACAGCTGGTACAGCACGTTGCTCTGGACGCTGCCACCAAAGGCTTCCAGGATAAGCTGACCGAGCTTGTCGAAGATGCAGGCGGCTCCGTAGAGTTCGATGTACAGAACGCTTCCGGCGATTCCGCCACTTGCGCCACCATCGTTAACGGATTTGTCTCCAACAGCGTCGACCTGATCATGGCCAACGCAACTCCGGCTCTTCAGGCTGCACAGGCCGGTACTGCTGACATCCCCGTCCTCGGCACTTCCGTAACCGACTACGCAACTGCTCTGGATATCAAGGACTGGAAAGGAACCACCGGCTCCAACATCTCCGGAACCAGTGACCTGGCTCCTCTGGAAGATCAGGCTCTCATGCTGAAGGAGATCTTCCCTGATGCTAAGAAAGTCGGCCTGCTGTTCTGCACCGCAGAGCCCAACTCCGTATATCAGGTAGAAGCGATTGAGCCTCTGTTCGAAGGTCTCGGATACGAGTGCGAGCGCTTCAGCTTCACGGACTCCAATGACGTTGCTTCCGTTACAACGAAAGCTGCTGATGAGTGCGATGTAGTTTACATCCCCACCGATAACACCGCTGCTTCCTGCACGGAAGCTATTGCTAACGTTCTGATCCCGGCCGGCGTTCCTGCTGTCTGCGGTGAAGAAGGACTGGCAAAAGGCTGCGGCGCAGTCACCCTTTCCATCGACTATTATGAGCTCGGCGAACAGACTGCTGAGATGGCATTTGAGGTCCTTGTCAACGGTGCTGATCCCGCTGAGATGGAAGTCGAATTTGCTCCCAGTGTCACGAAAAAATACAACCCGGACAACTGCAAAGAACTGGGTGTAGAAGTTCCTGACGATTACGAAGCCATCGATATGGATGACTGATTGATTTCTAAATGAACTATAAAAAAAGGAGCGGAAAACTTCTTTTCCGCTTCTTTTTTCCTGTTTTTGTAACCTGTCCCTTGGAGGTATTTTCGTGAGTTTTTTACCTAGTTTGATGAATGCTCTTCCCGGCGCGATCGCGCAGGGACTGATCTGGGGCATCATGGCTATCGGCGTCTTTCTGACATTCAAAGTTCTGGATTTTGCAGATATGACCGTTGATGGAACGATGTGTACCGGCGGTGCGATCGTGATCATGCTGATGACGCAGGCCGGTATGAATGTCTGGGTCGCATTGCTGGTTGCTTTTCTTGCCGGACTCGTTGCCGGCTGTGTAACCGGACTTCTTCACACAAAGCTCGGCATCCCTGCCATTCTCGCCGGTATTCTGACCCAGCTCTCCCTGTATTCCATTAACCTGCGGATCATGGGCGGCAAGGCGAACGTTGCCATCAATCCCAGCAGCTACAATCTTTTGGTTTCCCTTCGCAATGTGAAGGCTGTTGGTCTGGCCAATCCGATCCTTGTCACTGGAATCTTTACTGTAGCTATTATCGCTGTTCTGTACTGGTTCTTTGGTACTGAGCTTGGCTGCTCGATCCGTGCCACCGGATGCAATCCCAACATGAGCCGCGCACAGGGCATCAATGTAAATCGGAATATTATCATCGGGCTGATGATCTCCAATGGTATCGTTGCGATTGCCAGCGGCCTGTACAGCCAGTATCAGGGCTTTGCAGACATCAATGCCGGCCGTGGTGCCATCGTCATCGGTCTTGCCGCCGTTATCATCGGCGACGTGATCTTTTCCAAGATCTTCCGCAACTTCGCACTGAAGCTGTTATCCGTTTCCCTGGGTGCAGTGATCTATTATATCGTGATCCAGATCGTTCTGACCCTGGGTCTGAACAGTAATGATCTGAAGCTTCTGTCCGCTGTTATCGTTGCGATCTTCCTTGGACTTCCGTATCTCCAGAAGACCTTCTTCAAGGCAAAACCGAAACCCGTCCCTGTGACAAACGAGGAAGGAGATGACAACAATGCTTGAACTGAAAAATCTGTATAAAACATTTAATGCGGGAACAGTGAATGAAAAGCTTGCCATCGAAAACCTCAGTCTGACACTGGAAGACGGAGATTTCGTCACAGTTATCGGAAGTAACGGTTCCGGCAAGAGCACGATGCTGAACCTTATCGCAGGCGTCTTTGTGCCGGACTCCGGCACCATCATGCTCAACGACCATAACATCACCAATCTTCCGGAACATAAGCGTGCCAAATATCTGGGAAGGGTCTTTCAGGATCCCATGATGGGTACTGCCGCGACCATGGGAATCGAGGAGAACCTTGCTCTTGCAAATCGACGCGGCATGTCCCGCGGACTTCGCGCCGGTATTTCTCATCAGGAACGTGAGTTCTTCAAGGAAAAGCTTGCCGCTTTTGATTTGGGACTGGAAACCCGTCTCAGCACAAAGATCGGTCTTCTGTCCGGAGGACAGCGTCAGGCGATCACTCTGCTGATGGCTTCACTGCAGAAACCGGATCTTCTCCTTCTTGACGAACACACCGCAGCACTGGACCCGAAAACGGCAGAAAAAGTGCTACAGCTGACCAATGAGATCGTACAGGAAGACAACCTGACCACTCTCATGGTCACGCACAACATGAAAAATGCTATTGAGTATGGCAACCGTCTGATCATGATGGACTCCGGTCGAATTGTTGTTGATATTAAAGGCAAAGAAAAAGAAGGTCTGACCGTTCAGGATCTTCTTCAGAAATTCGAAATCGACAACGACGCCATGCTCCTCGGCGATTGAACGAAATCATTGCAAAACCTAAACAGCCACGCAGAACAAAGCAGTTTCTGCGTGGCATTTTTTATTCATTGTATTCTGGAGCGGATCTCAGATCCGTCTGCGTATGATACCGCACGTATTCTCTGGGGGTCACACCATAGAAACGTCGGAACGCGCGGAGGAAGGTGGAGTAATCCGTAAAACCACTCTTTCTGGCTGCCTGTTCCGCTGAAGTCTGCTCCTCCATCAGTTTCTGCGTCGAGAGGATCAGTCTCTTCTGCAGGACATACTGATGAATGGTACAGTTGGCAATCTCCTTGAACCGGTGCATGAGCCAGCTTTTACTCAGGTAAAAGTGCCCGGAGAGTGCTTCCACGGAAAGGTCCTCGGTCAGATTCTGATTCATATACTGCAGGATCGCATCGATTCTGGGATCGGAGAGCTCCTCGTGTTCCCGCAGCGAAGGGCCGGTCTGTAGAACCGCACGGGAGATCTGAGTGACGATCTCGATGAACAGTGCCTCCTTCAGAGCTTCCCATCCATATTCCTTTTCCTTCTCCGTTTTTTCCAGTCGCTGCAGCAGTCCCATAAGTTCAATGCGGTCATAACGGTTGCGTTTGAGCAGATAGGCATTCTGTTCTTCGCACACCGAAAAGCCGTTTGTGAGATCCCATCGTTCGAGACTCTCCGAACGGATCCAGAGGATGTACCGGGAATAAGTCTCCTCCCCGCTGATCATCGGCTGATGGATGGCATAGGCGGGGATCAGCAGAATGTCCCCTTCCTTTAGCAGATAATTCCGTCCTTCGATCAGATACCGGACGTCACCGGACAGAAACAGAATCAGTTTATGAAATTCATGATAGTGGTATGGAATATCTCCGCCCCGGGCATCCTCCAGATGAAACAGCCGGAAAGGTGTCTCCAGATAGCCCCGTTTATCGGCATTCTCAATCTTGCCCATGATGTTCCCCTGCACGTTTCGCCTTATTTGACCTCATTTTACCATAAATAAATGGATTTTTCTCCATTTTCCATAGTTGTAGCACGAAAAAAGGTCACGGAGGAACCCCCGTGACCTTTTTCAGTATTGCAGAATGGGTGCTGAACCGTCATCGGCCCCCTTTTCGATGTGCCGAATCTCACAGACATAGGAATAGTCGTCGCTGACGGCCACCGTGACCCGGTCCCCTTCTCTGGCACCCAGCACAGCCTTTCCAAATGGAGATTCCTTACTGATCAGTCCCTTTCTGGGATCGGTGCGGACCGTTGTCACGACCTGTATAACCTGCTCCTCCTCGTCTTCCTCCATATATACCGTTACGCGGTCATAGAGTCCGACCGTGTCTTCTGAGGAGTGATCGGAAATGACATGTGCCGTTTTGATCATCTGTTCCAGATAGCGAATGCGGCTTTTGTTGCGGTTCAGTTCCTGCTTTGCGGTCTTGTATTCGTAATTCTCACTGAGATCACCGAATGCTCGCGTCCGTTTGACTTCTTCCAGCTGTTCCGGCAGAAGCTCATTTCTTCGGTGCTCCAGCTCCTCTTTCATCTTCCGAATATCCTGTTTTGTCAGTTCATCATGCATGGTATCTTTCTTTCTCGCTGAAAAAACGCAGAAACGAGTCGTTTCTGCGTTTTTATCTTGGTTGATTCGTTAATCAGACAAGCTCAATAACTGCAGTCTCTGCAGCATCACCGCGGCGAACGCCGGTACGGGTGACGCGGGTGTAACCGCCGTTGCGGTCAGCATACTTCGGAGCTATTGTATCAAATACCTTTTTAGCAACCTCTTCACGAGTGATGAAGGAAAGTGCCTGACGGTATGCAGCCATATCTTTCTTTTTACCAAGAGTAATCATTTTTTCAGCCATAGGGGCAATTTCCTTGGCACGGGTAAAGGTGGTCTCCATTCTGCCGTTATCCAGAAAATCTGTTACCTGCTGACGGAGCATGGCCTTACGCTGTGCAGTAGTCTTGCCAAGCTTTCTTGTTCCGGGCATATCGATTTCTCCTCCTATTCAGAGCGCTTACTGGTTGTTTCCGGGGTTGTCTTCGTCTGCCAAAGACAGTCCCATCATAGCCAGCTTGTGCTCAACTTCTTCCAGGGATTTGCGGCCGAGGTTGCGAACTTTGATCATCTCGTCCTGAGTCTTGGAGATCAGGTCGGCCACAGTGTTAATGTTCGCACGTTTCAGACAGTTGAAACTTCTGACGGACAGATCCAGTTCCTCGATGGTCATATCGAGAACCTTGTCATGGGTATTATCCACATGTTCCACAACCGTGGAGCTTGC
>JAEIGA010007770.1_pt1 | contig 16268 bp, 20 predicted proteins | sample 9270691 | NCBI WGS metagenome assembly JAEIGA01 (sample SAMN17057246, study PRJNA624740) | gut metagenome | biome: biome; isolation source: fecal sample | host: Bos grunniens | place: China: Xizang | collected 2019
AAATAAAGAACTTTATAAAAAGGAGAAAGAATATTAGATTTGACAATGTAAGTTGAAAGTGTCATGAAAGGAAAAAGGGAAGGAATAATTGTATGTAAACATATTTCAAGCCCAGTAATAACTCCGTTTTTGGCTTGAATAGGATATTTGAACAATGCAAATATACACAATAATATCAAAATAAAGGAAAAGTATTCTTTTTTTAATTTTATAACAGCCATAAACTCACATCCCCATAAAATATATTAAAAATGTGGAGTTATAATGAATTATTTAAAACCAAAAACATATATTTTTATGAATAAATATGTGAGGTGCGAAAAATGGCACGAAGAAACAGAGAGAAAAATCAGGTGAAAAATAAATTATTGTCAGAGATTTTTGTTGATGAACCAAGAATAGAGATGACGGGAAATCGCGAGATTATTATTGACGGTTGCAAAGGCGTTGTTGAATATACAGAAAACAACATTCGCATAAGTCTTGGTGATAATGTTATGGCTTTATCAGGAGATAATCTTGTAATACAATCTTTTGATAATGATGTTGTAATCATAAACGGTCAGATTAGTGATATAGATTTCTGTTAGGGTGACAAAGATTATGTTTATTATAAAAATAATCAGATATCTTTTAGGATATGTGAATTTCAGAGCGTTTGGTGGCTTTTCTGACAGATTTTTAAACCTTTGTACCCGTGATGGTGTACCACTCTGGAATATAAAAAACGTAAAAGGAAACATATCAGCATCAACAACCATAAACGGATATTTGTCAATTCGCAATGCTGTAAGAAAATCAGGTATGAAATTAAAAGTACTTGAGAAAAAAGGATTGATATTTTTTCTTAAAAGAAACAGAGTTCGTGTTGGAATAGTAATCGGCTTGTCTTTTTTTGCTTGTATTGCAACAATTCTAAGTCAGTTTATCTGGAGTGTATCCCTTATAGGTAATGTGGAGCTTGAACAAGATTATCTTTTAAAAACTTTTGAAGAGCGTGGAGTGAAAGTAGGTGCTTTTGTAAAAGTTCTTGATGATGAAAATATCGCAGAAGATGTGGTAAGTGAAATTGAAATGCTTTCATGGGCATCTGTTAACCGAAAGGGTACATCGGTTGTAATCGAGGTAAGAGAAAAAACACAAGCACCCGAAAAATATGACGATGAAACACCTACTAATCTTATTGCCGGTGAAGATGGAATAATTGTAAGTATTGATTCCCTTTATGGAATTGAAGAAGTAAAACAGGGCTCAGCTGTCATTAAAGGTGATTTGTTGATTAGTGGAATTGTTCCGCATGCTGATGGTACAGAAAGTTTTGTCCATGCTGATGGCTATGTAAAAGCACTTGTAAAGCATAAATATACATCTTGTGGTGCAGATTTTATTACATATAGTCAGGAGAGTGAAAAAATAAGAAAATGCTTGTTCTTCTTCGGGCTTAAAATTCCTCTTGGTGCTTCTGTGGGAGATAGTTTTTTTACAAAACACAATTCTTTTCTTGAAACTGAAAATATGTTGCTTCCATTGGGAATAATAACTGAGTATGGTGCAGTATTCTCAGAATTTCAACAAGAGTTGGATACAGAAACAAAACAGAAAATTGCCTTGTGGGATAATGCGTGCTATGTGAATGAAATTCTTGATTATTGCATAATTAAGGACTCGTTTGTAACTGAAAACGGAAATAATATTATTTTTAACGGAGACTGCCAACAAGAAATAGGAAAATTGCAGGAAATTTATGTTAAAAATGATGACAAAAAGTAAAAAATGTGATAAAATAAATGAAATATATACAGTTTTGTGAGTAGGTGAGGAAAGTTGTTTGAACAAGTAATAAATGTTGATAGAATGGAACAAACTGTCAGTTTGTTCGGCAGCTTTGATGAAAATGTTAAACTTATTGAATCTCAGTATAATGTAAGGGTTATAAGCCGTGGTTCTGAAATAAAGGTCAGCGGTGATGTGGAGAATGTTTCAAAAGCAGTAAGGTCAATAAATGGACTGTTGATGCTTATCAATCGTGGCGAAGCGTTGTCGGAACAGAATGTGAGATATGTTCTTTCACTTGTCAATGAGGGCAGTGAGGATAAACTTTGTGAAATGACAGGTGACTGTGTCTGTATTACTGCAAAGGGTAAACCAATCAAACCAAAAACCCTTGGTCAGAAAAAATATATTGAGTGTATCAAAAATAACACGATTACTCTTGGTGCCGGTCCTGCCGGTACAGGTAAAACATATCTTGCCGTGGCAATGGCAGTAAATGCCTTTCGTGCCAAAGAGATAAATCGTATCATCCTTACTCGTCCTGCTGTTGAGGCGGGTGAAAAACTCGGTTTCTTACCTGGTGATTTGCAACAGAAGGTTGACCCGTATTTAAGACCTTTGTATGACGCTCTTTTTGATATGCTTGGTGCAGAAAGCTTCCAGAGATATCAGGAAAGAGGAAGTATTGAGGTTGCACCTCTTGCATATATGCGTGGCCGAACACTTGATGACAGCTTTATTATCCTTGACGAAGCACAGAATACTACAAGAGAACAGATGAAAATGTTCTTGACTCGTCTTGGCTTTAATTCAAAGATTGTCGTAACAGGTGACATTACTCAGATTGACTTGCCTGACGGTAAAAAATCAGGTCTTGTTGAAGCAATGAAAATCCTTAAAGGAATTGACGATATTGCAATAAATGTCTTTACGGAAAAGGATGTTGTCAGACATCGTCTTGTTCAGGATATTATTAAAGCGTACGAGAAACAGGAAATGAGGAAGAATAAATGAACGAGAAATTAAGAGTTATAATTGATAATAAACAGAATGTAATGAAAATACCAACAGGTGTGCGAATGCTGATTCGTCGTTGTTGTAAGGCAGTACTTGTGCAAGAAGATTTTACTGACCTTGCTGAAATCAGCGTTTCTATTGTTGATGATGAAATGATTCACGAGCTTAATCTTAAGCATCGTGGAATGGACAAGAGTACAGATGTCCTTTCTTTCCCGATGGGTGAGAATGGTGAATTTGACATCAACTATGATACAGGTGCAAAAGTGCTTGGCGATATTATTATTTCCATTGAACATGCTTATGAACAAGCCGAAAAATATGGTCATACTCTTCAACGTGAAATTGGATTTTTAACTGTTCATTCACTTCTTCATCTTTTAGGCTATGACCACGAAAATGGTGGGCTTGAAGCAGTGAAGATGCGAGAAAAAGAAGAAGCAGTACTTACGAAAATCGGACTTAAGCGAAATGGTAGTTATTACTTTGATGAGGAATAAAAATGAAAGAACTTATTAGAAGTTTCGGGTTTGCCTTTGAGGGTGTTTTTACGGCTGTTACCAAGGAACGGAATATGCGTATACATATTGTCTGTATGATTTATATGTTCTTTTTTCTGTTTGCATTTGATTTTTTTGAAATCACAAGAACCCAACTTGCAATTCTGTTTGTTGCCTGTGGACTTGTAATTGGCGCAGAACTGATAAATACAGCCATTGAGGCAGTAGTGGACATGCATGGTGAAGAACATACAAAGCATGGTAGAATCGCAAAAGATTGTGCTGCAGGTGCAGTGCTTATCTTTGCTGTCTTTTCAGTTTTTTGCGGTGTTGCAATTATGTATCAGCCAACTGCATTTGCATTGTTGTTTGAATATTTTGTTGCAAACCCTATTGCAATAGTCTTGTTTGCAATTTCAATAGTAATTTTTACGATTTTTATATTTAAAGGAATTCCTTTAAAGAACAAGGAGAATAAATGAATACATCAAAAACAGCTTTTATAGCAATTATAGGAAAAGCCAATGTTGGCAAATCATCAATTCTTAATAAACTTTTAGGAACAAAAATTGCAATTGTTTCATCAAAACCACAGACTACACGTACACGAATTATGGGTGTACTTACAACTGACGATAACATTCAGCTTGTGTTTACTGATACACCTGGTTTCCACAAACCAAAAACAAAGCTTGGCGAAAAGATGGTAAAGGCAGTAAGTGACAGTATTGATGGTGTTGATGCTTGTCTTTTGGTTGTTGAACCTGAAGGTGAGCTTAATCCTGCTGAACTTGAACTTGTAGAAAAAATCAAGAAGGGTAAGAATCCTGCAATCCTTGCTATCAACAAAATTGATACAGTAAAGGAAAAGGAAAACCTTATTTCTCGAATTGCAGAAATGACAGAGCATTATGAATTTGATGCTATTGTTCCTGTTTCAGCACAGACAGGCAACGGAATTGATGCTCTTTTAGAAGAACTTAAAAAGCTTGCATTTGAATCTGAACATTTCTTCCCAGATGATACACTTACTGACCAGCCTGAAAGAGTTCTTGCTGGTGAAATTATTCGCGAAAAAATGCTTCGTTTACTTGATAAAGAAATTCCTCATGGTACTGCTGTAAGTATTGAAAAAATGCGTGAGCGTAGTGACGGAATAATGGATGTTGAAGCAACAATTTATTGTGAACGTGATAGCCATAAGGGTATTATTATTGGCAAGGGTGGAAATATGCTTAAAAAGATTTCTACTTATGCTCGTCAGGATATGGAAAACTTCTTTGGTTGTAAAATCAATCTTCAATGCTGGGTAAAGGTTAAAGAAGGTTGGCGTAACAGAGAAGGACTTATCCACAATTTCGGATTGGATTGATTTACTAAATAATTTTATTTTTTTCCATTCATAAATCACCATGAAATATCGCAAATTAAAAATAGAAAGGCGGTATTTCAAATGGACAGTATGGCAATCTGGAGCAGATTTACGAAAACGGGAAAAGTTGAAGATTATTTAATGTATAAACAATCTTTGAGGAATAAAAAGAACACCTATATTGACGGAGAACCGGATTATGAGGACGAATACGGACGGTCTGATACTCAAGGAACAGAATATTGGTGAAAAAGACAAGCTCGTTACGGTGTTAACACGCCACAACGGGCTTGTGCGTGCTTTTGTGCGTGGAGCAAAATCGGTTAAAAATCGTAAAAACAGTTCCACAGGAATGTTCTGTTTTTCAAAAATTTCCTTGTACAAAAACAAGGAAACATACATAATTGACGAGGCTGAACCTATCGAACTTTTCTTTGAACTTCGTACTGACCTTGAAAAATTAACACTTGCACAGTATTTTGCAGAAATTATAATTTCTCTTGTTCAGGAGGATGAACCTGCAGAGGACTATTTAAGACTGATTCTTAATTCCCTTTATTTTCTTGCTAATAGTAAGTTGCCAAATGAACAGATAAAGGCAATCACAGAGTTGCGAATTATGTGTATAGCAGGTTTTATGCCTGATTTAACTTCTTGTGAGAGATGTGGTGCAGAAGAAACCAATACCATGTACTTTGATATTGAGGATGGTATTATCTATTGTGAAAATTGTGTTGCAACAGATTTGCTTTATCCTCTTGATATCGGTCTTGTCAGGGCGCTGCGACATATTGCATTCTCAGATTTTGAAAAAATATATTCATTCCGTATGGAAGACTACGCTTTGCCTGATTTGTCATACATTACAGAAAAATATTTACTATCTAAATTACAAAGAAATTTTAAAACATTGGATTTTTATAAGGAAATAACAAAATGAATAAACATTGTATTTCACTTGAACTTGATAAAATACTCAATATGCTGTCCGATACGGCAAGTAGTGCTGATGCTAAAGAAAGAGCGTTGGAGATTAAGCCGCTGACAGATTATTTTGAGGTATTGGAGTTGCTTGATAAAACAGAAGCAGCTTATATATTTATTGCCAAATTTGGTGCACCATCATTTGGTGGACTTCAGAATGTGAACAATGCTTTGAGCAGAGCGTCAGCAGGTGGTTCACTTTCAGCAGGTGAACTTCTTAAAATTGCAGTAACACTTAAAATTATTCGTGGTATAACCGTGTGGCATGATAAATGTTCAGGTATGGAAACTGCACTTGACGATTTGTTCAATTCCCTTTATCCAAATAAATATCTTGAAGAAAGAATTACAAATGCTATTATTTCTGAAACTGAAATAAGTGATAATGCATCACCTGAACTTAAGGAAATCCGACGTAAAAAACGTCATTATGAAAATAAAATCCGTGAACAGCTTGACTCAATGATTCACTCTTCACATTATTCAAAGATTCTTCGTGACGGAATCATCACACAGCGTAACGGACGATTCGTAGTGCCGGTTAAGGCTGAAAATCGTGGTGATGTTGCGGGATTGGTTCACGATACATCAGGTAGCGGTGCAACTGTATTTATTGAACCTGCTGCTGTTGTCGAAGCAAACAATGAAATCAAAGTTCTTGAAAGTCGTGAACAGGATGAAATTGAAAGAATTCTTATGGAACTTTCAGGATTAGCAGGTGAGTTTGAGGATACAATTAAAATAAGCTTTGAATCAGCTGTCACTCTTGATTTGATTTTTGCAAAGGCACATCTTGCATATAAAATGAAGGCAAGTCGACCAATTCTTAATAATGATGGTGAAATTTTGCTAAAAAAAGCAAGACACCCACTCATTGACCCTAAATTAGTTGTTCCTGTAAATATTTCATTAGGGCTTGATTTCGATTCTCTTGTGATTACAGGTGCTAATACAGGTGGTAAAACGGTTTCAATAAAGACAATTGGTCTTTTGACACTTATGGCAGAGTGTGGACTTATGTTGCCTGTTACCGACAATAGTAAAATCTCTGTTTTCGATAATGTATTAGCTGATATCGGTGATGAACAGAGTATTGAACAGTCACTTTCAACATTCTCTGCACATATGACAACAATTGTTGAGATTTTAAAAACTGCAGATGACAGAAGTCTTGTGCTTATTGATGAATTGGGTGCAGGTACTGACCCTGTTGAGGGTGCTGCATTAGCAGTGGCAATTCTTGAAAATTTAAGACAGAAAGGTGCTAAAATAGCATCTACAACACACTATTCTGAATTGAAAGAATATGCACTTAAAACAAATCGGGTTGAAAATGGTTGCTGTGAATTTGATGTGGCATCATTAAAACCCACATATCGTTTACTTATCGGTATGCCTGGTCGTTCAAATGCTTTGGCAATTGCTGGAAGACTTGGTATTGAAGATAGTATAACTGATTTTGCAAGGGCTCTGATTTCTGAAGAGGATACAAGATTTGAAGATGCTGTTGACACTCTTGAAACTGCAAGAAAAGCACTTGAAGATGACCGACAGAAACTTGAAGAAGAAAAACTTCATATTCTTCGTCAAAAGGAAAATGCTGAAAAGAATCTTGAGAAAGCAAGAGCTCAAAGTGAAAAAGAAATTGCGAGAGCAAAACAAGAAGCTGAACGAATTGTAGAAAGTGCCCGTAGAGCAGGTAACTCTCTGCTTATGGAAATCGAACAACTGAAAAAAGAACAGGCTAAACAGAAAAATCTTCAGGAAATTGCCAGAAAAGCAAAGGCAGCAATGGGCAGACAGCTTGATAAAATGGATGAAATTCAGAATGGTCTTGGTGAAGATGATGGTGATTATGTTTTGCCACGCCCATTAAAAATCGGTGACAGAGTCTTTGTAAAAACACTTGGTGGTGAAGCTGAGGTTATATCTGTTGATGAAAAGAAGAATACTGTTCAGGTTCAGTCCGGTATGATTAAAATGAAAGCGGATATTTCCGATGTTCGTCTTATGGGTGAACAAAAACCACAGAAAAAACAGACGGGTGGTATGAGAACTGTTCACACAGGCTCATCAAAGGCTACTGCCTCTTCAAATTCATCTATTGATTTGCGTGGCTCAACTGTTGAGGAAGCAATGCTTGACCTTGATTCGTTTATTGATGGTGTTCTTCGCACAGGACTTAATGAGATTACAATTATTCATGGTAAGGGCACAGGTGCCTTGAGAAAGGGTATCCACATTTATCTTCGTAAGCATCCTAATATCCGTACATTCCGACTTGGTGTGTTCGGCGAAGGTGAAGATGGTGTTACAATAGCTGAACTTAAGTGAAGATTGCATAATGTTTTTAATTATGGTAAAATATAAAAAAATAAAAGGAGTATTTATATGAATAAAAGTTGGATTATTGCATTGGTATTGATTCTTGCTGTGGTTGTTGTTTTTGCTGCATGTAAGGGCAATGAAAGTGAAGAAATAACAACACAACCTACAACACAACCTACAACTCAATCAGAAGCACCATCAGCAACAGAACCTGTAAGTGATACAGAATCAGATGATACTGACCTTGAACTTATTCCGGGAGATGACTTGATAATTTCTGACGATGACTATAACGATGAGGGGGCACTTATTATAGGTGGTAACACTTCTGATAATTCCTTCGATAACTCTGGTGAAGATAGTATAAGTTGGGATGAAATTATAGGAAAAAACTCTTGACAAATAAATAGTTATTTAGTATAATGTCGTTCTGTAAAGTGAATATCCTTTACAGAACGTTTTTTTTGAAAGGCAGGTGTCATGTGTGGCAAATAGCATTGAGATAACGATGCTCCTTGATTTGTATGGGGAAGCATTGACCGTAAAACAGCGTGATTATCTCAATTTTTACTACAATGATGACCTATCACTTTCAGAAATTGCAGAGAATGAGGGCATAACTCGACAGGGTGTGCGTGATGCCATTAAAAGAGCAGAGTCTTTGCTCTATGATATGGAATCAAAGCTTAAGTTTTCACAAAAGCTTGAAAAGTTTCAGAATGGACTTGAGGAAATTGTGAAATACTCTGATGAAATTAATGAATATAATCTTGCCCATGACCTTTCTCGTGAAATTAATGATAAAACAGTTAAGATAAAGTCAATTGCACTTTCCTTGACAGAATAGGAGGAAAAAATGGCATTTGAAGGTTTATCCGACAGACTCGAAGCCGCTTTTCAAAGATTGAAAAGTAAAGGTAGTCTAAATGAAAAAGACGTCAAAGAAGCAATGCGAGAAGTTAGACTTGCACTTTTGGAAGCTGACGTTAACTATAAGGTGGCTAAGGATTTTACCGTAAAAGTAACTGAACGTGCTATTGGTGCTCAGGTTATGGAAAGTCTTACACCTGCACAGATGGTTATTAAAATCGTTAATGAGGAACTCACTGAACTTATGGGTGGAACTCAGACAAGACTCGCTTATGCCAGTCATCCACCTACAATCATTATGATGTGCGGTCTTCAGGGTTCAGGTAAAACAACTCACTGTGCAAAAATTGCCAGAAAACTTAAAAATGAAAATCATAGACCTTTGCTTGTTGCTTGTGACATTTATCGTCCTGCTGCTATCAAGCAGTTGCAGGTTGTCGGTGAACAGGTCGGTGTTCCTGTTTTCGAAATGGGACAGACAAATCCTGTTACAATTGCAAAAGAAGCAATTAAACTTGCGAAGGATAAGGGATATGACTATGTCTTTATCGATACTGCAGGTCGTTTGCATATTGATACAGAACTTATGAACGAACTTAAAGATATCAAGAGTGAAGTTCGTCCTCACGAAATTCTTCTTGTAATCGATGCTATGCTTGGTCAGGACGCTGTTACTGTTGCAAGTACATTTAATGATGAACTTGGAATTGATGGTCTTGTACTTACAAAAATGGACGGTGATACCCGTGGTGGTGCTGCACTTTCAGCAAGAGCTGTTACAGGTAAACCTATCAAGTTTGTTGGTATGGGTGAAAAACTCGATGAACTCGATTATTTCTATCCGGACCGTATGGCTTCACGTATTCTCGGTATGGGTGACGTGCTTTCTCTTATTGAAAAGGCTGAAATCGCTCTTGACGAGAAAAAGGCAGCAAAGCTTGAGGAAAATCTTCGTAAAAACAAATTTGACCTTGAGGATTTGCTTGACCAGTTTGAACAGATTAACAGAATGGGTAGTATGAAAGACATTCTTTCAATGCTTCCTGGTGTTAATAAAAAGATTAAAGATGTTGATGTTGATGAGCGTCAGCTTGACAGAATGAAAGCGATTATTCTTTCAATGACACCAAAAGAAAGAAGAAATCCTGACATTATCAATCCATCACGCAAACGCAGAATTGCAGCAGGTTGCGGAATGCAGGTTGAAGATGTAAATCGTCTTCTTAATCAGCACCGTCAGATGCAGAAAATGTTTAAGCAGATGAATTCCGGTAAAATGAAACGTCAGTTAAAGCGTATGGGATTCGGAAACGGCGGAATGAACGGTATGGGCGGCATGGGTGGCTTCCCAATGTAGTGTATATAACACAAAAGTGTTTATAAATAAAAATTTATATATTTGGAGGAAACAAAAATGGCAGTAAAAATCAGACTTCGCAGAATGGGTGCTAAGAGAGCTCCTTTCTACAGAGTAGTAGTTGCAGATTCTCGTTATCCAAGAGACGGCAGATTCATCGATGAAATTGGTACTTACAACCCAATGACAGAACCTGCTGAAATCAAGATTGACAATGAAAAGGCAGCTCAGTGGATTAAAAATGGCGCTCAGCCAACTGACACAGTTAAGGTTATTCTTAAAAAGAGCGGCGCTATCAAATAAGAAAGGTTTTTGAAAAATGCAGGAACTTCTTATTACAATAGTTAAGGGACTTGTTGCAAATCCTGATGCTGTTACTGTTACTGTTGATGAGGCAGACGACCGTGGTGTTGTTGTATATCATCTTCACGTTGCTGAGGACGATATGGGTCGAGTTATCGGTAAACAGGGTAGAATAGCTAAGGCTATCAGAACAGTAGTTAAAGCTGGTGCAACTCGCACAGGCGAAAAGGTTCAGGTCGATATTGACTAATTTACAAGGGCAGACAATTTAAGTCTGCCCTATTGTAAATTTATTAGAAAAAAAGGATACGCTATGATTAAAGAATATCTTGAATTAGGTCAGATTGTGTCAACACATGGTATAAAGGGTGAAATGCGATTTAACCCTTGGTGTGATACACCTGATTTCGTAAAAAAATTCAAAACCTTGTATTTCGATAACAAGGGTGAAAAGGAAATAAAGGTTATCTCTGCTCGTCCTCATGGCAATGTTGCCATTTTGATGCTTGACGGTATTGATGATATTGATAAAGCACGTTCTTTAAAAAACAAGGTGCTTTATATGAAACGCAGTGATGCAAAGCTTCCTAAAGGAACCTGGTTTATTCAGGAACTTTTTGACTGTACTGTTTATGATGACAATACAGGCAATGTTTTGGGAACAATATGTGACGTGAGTGAAACAGGTGCCAATGATGTGTGGCATATTAAGACTCCAAAAGGTGAAGTGCTTATTCCTGCAATCAAACAAGTTGTTGTTTCAGTTGATGTGGAAGAAGGCGTTATCAGAATCAATCCTATAAAAGGACTTTTTGAAGATGAAAATTAACATTATGACTCTTTTTCCTCAGATGTGTGAGTCAGTACTTTCTGAAAGTATTATTGGACGAGCAAGGGAAAAAGGATATGTTGAAATAAATTGTGTTAATATAAGGGATTATACTCTTGATAAACACCGCCGTGTTGACGATGCTCCGTACGGTGGTGGTATGGGTATGCTTATGCAGACACAGCCTATTGCAGATTGCTATAAGGCAATCTGTGAGAAAAGTGAAAATAAAAATCACCTTATTTATATGTCACCTTGTGGTCAGGTGCTTACTCAGAATAAGGTGAAGGAATTAGCCCGGTTGCCGGAAATTACAATTCTCTGTGGTCATTATGAGGGGATTGACCAGCGAGTAATTGATACATTGGTTGATGAACAGATTTCAATTGGTGACTATGTACTGACAGGTGGCGAGTTACCTGCAATGGTGCTTGCTGACTCAATCTCAAGAATGTTGGAAGGCGTTCTTCCTAATGATGAGGCAAAGGAGCTTGAAAGTCATTATAACGGACTTTTGGAGTATCCACAGTATACAAGACCTTATGAATGGAATGGGTTAAAAGTTCCTGATGTGTTGATGTCAGGACATCACGGGAATGTGGAAAAATGGCGTCGAGAGCAGTCAATTTTAATGACTGCAAAATACAGACCGGATATGTTAGAAAAAGCAGAACTTACAAAAGCGGATAGGGAATTTTTAAAGAAACAGGATTTATAGTGTGCGGCAAGGATAAGAGAAATGGATATCAAATTAATTACAAAATCAGATTTAATTAAGTATATTGCATTTGCATTAGCAATGATTTTATTGATTTCTACAGTTGTTCTCAATGTTAAAAATAATAATCAGTCTGAGGAAATTGAAAAATTGAATAGTCAACTTGCGTCAGGTGAGCTTCTTTTAAGTGAAATGCAGTCTGAAAAAGAGTCTGTTGAACAAGAAAAGAACAGTCTTGACCAGTCATATAAGGATAAGCTTAATAATCAGAAGGATACACACGAAAGTATTGTTGATGAACTTAATAAGCAGATTGAAGAGTTAAATAAACAGGTACCAACTAAAAAGGGTGATAAGGAAACGACGACAAAAAAGTCTAAAAAGGACCCTGCTATGCCAAAGCCTGTTCCTTCAAAAGGTAAAACAGTTTATCTTACATTTGACGATGGTCCATCACAATATACTCCTGAAGTACTTGATATCTTAGATAAATATGGTGTCAAGGCTACTTTTTTCGTTGTGAACGGAAAATACAATCATGTTATGAAGGATATTGTTGACCGTGGTCACCAAATCGGGCTTCATTGTTATAAACATGTGTATTCTGAAATATATAAATCTGATGAAGCATATTTTAATGATTTAAAGAAAATTTCAGATGTTGTAAAAAAACAGACAGGTGTTGAAAGCAAAATTATTCGTTTTCCTGGTGGTGGAAGTAACACTATCAGTAAAAAGTATTCACCGGGGATTATGACTCGTCTTTCAGAGTCTGTGGTAAAAAAAGGATATAGTTACTTTGACTGGAATTGTACCAATGGTGATGCTGACGGTGCAAATACCGTTGTAAAGCAAGTAATAAACTGTAGCCAATTTCCACAAAGTGAAAAGAATATTGTTGTACTTATGCACGATAACAAAAAAATAACCATGGAATCATTGCCAAAGATTATTGAATACTATAAGGCTTGCGGAATGGAATTTGGTGTGCTTACACCATCAATGGAGTTTAAAAATCATCGTGTTTTAAACTGATAATATTGATATTAGACAAAAAACTTTTAAGAATATAGGAAAAGTGCACAAACTTAAATATTATAAAAAAGATGTTTTTGTTTTTATGACTGAATTATTGTTTTTAAGTCAAAACTGCGACTTTTTTCGTTGACGAGTAGAAGTTTTGTGGTATAATATATTAGTAATAAACGTATTTAATTATGTTATTTATATTTTATCATTTGGGAGAATGAGTTATGTACACTAAAGATGTAGAAGTTAAAAATCAGGTTGGTTTGCACGCTCGTCCTGCAACATTTTTCATCCAGAAGGCTAATGAATTCAAATCATCAATCTGGGTTGAAAAAGAAGATAGAAGAGTAAATGCAAAGAGCCTTCTTGGTGTCCTTTCATTAGGCATTATGGGTGGCACAACTATCCGTATTCATGCAGGTGGTTCTGACGAAGAACAGGCTGTTGAAGAGCTTGTTAAACTTGTTGAATCAGGATTTGCTGAATAAGATTATGAAATTTAGCACACTTGAAGGTTTCTTTGAGTGTGCTTTATTTTTTTGTTCAATTGTGTTATAATTAAAATAATAACTTTTCAAAATGAAAGGAGTGAGTTCTGTGAATGAAAAAATGCATATTCTTCGTGAAAAAGCTATGAAATTGCCTCTTACACCAGGTGTGTATATTATGAAAAATAAGCAGGATAAAATCATTTATATCGGAAAAGCAAAGAAACTGAAAAACCGAGTAAGTCAGTATTTCGGTTCACAGAATAAACACTCTGTCAAAGTTCGTAAAATGGTTGAGAATGTCCATGATTTTGACTATATTCTTACAGATTCAGAGTTCGAGGCTTTGGTTCTTGAGGCAAGTCTTATTAAACAGAATCAGCCCAAATATAATATTTTGCTAAAAGATGATAAAGGATATAGTTATATAAAAATAACAAATGAGTCTTATCGCAAGATTTCTGCAGTTTTGCAAAAAGATGATGAAAATGCAGAATATATAGGACCTTTTACGAGCTCATATTCTGTTAAGCAGTCTGTTGATGAAGCAAATAAAATCTTCAGATTGCCACAGTGTAATAAATCTTTCCCAAGAGATTTTAAGAAAGGCAGACCATGTCTTAATTTTCATATAAATCGTTGTATGGGTGTCTGTACAGGTAAGATTTCAAAAGCAGAGTATGACGAATCAGTTAATGATGCCCTTGATTTTCTGAATGGTGATGTAACGAAAATCATAAAGGATTTAAAAGAAAAAATGAATACCTGTGCCGAAAATCTCGAATTTGAAAAAGCAGGTAAATATCGTGACAGAATTCGTGCAATTGAAAATATGCAGGCAAAACAGAAGGTTGTAACTGAGACAGGGGATTCAAAAGATGTCTTTGCCCTCGCTGAGAATGAGCATGATATATGTATAACTGTATTGCGATATGATAAAGGCAGATTGTGTGATAGTGAATACTTCTTCTTTGATTCGGAAAAAATGGTTACAAATGTAAGATGTAATTTTCTCATTCAGTATTATGGAATGAATCGCACAGTGCCACAAAAGGTGTATGTGGATGAAATGTTTGATGATATGGAGTTGTTACAACAACATCTTACAAATGTGCGTGGTAAAAAATGCCTTGTAACTGTGCCACAAAGAGGTGAGGGACTTAAACTTATCAATATGTGTCGTGAAAATGCATTTGAAAAACTTGCACAGAAAAAAGGCAGACAGTCGGTTGAAATCAAATCGTTAGAAGAACTGAAAAATCTTTTAGGACTTTCAAAAACACCTGAGTATATCGAGTCATACGACATTTCTCATACAGGTGGTGATGACAATGTGGCTGGTATGATAGTTTTCAAAAACGGAAAACCATTAAAACGTGCATATCGTACATTTAATATCAAATCTTTTACAGGACAGGATGACTATGGCTCAATGCGAGAAGTCCTGTCACGTCGATTTGACGAGTATTTTAAATTCAAAGATGAAAATGCTGCAGATGGATTCGGAAAGCTTCCTGACCTGATTCTTCTTGATGGTGGTAAAGGACAGGTTAGCGCCGTAAGGGATGTGATGATAGAAAAGAATCTTAATATACCTCTTTTTGGTATGGTTAAGGATTCAAAGCATAAAACGAGAGCAATTACGGGTGATGGTGGAGAAATTGCCATCAATTCAATGCGAAGCGCCTTTACTCTTGTGTCAGAAATTCAGGAAGAGGTTCACCGTTTTTCAGTTGGTTTTCATCATAAAAAGCACACAAAAAAAGGCCTTGAATTGTCACTTACAAAGATTGATGGAATAGGTGAGAAAAAGGCAAAAGAACTTCTTAAAACATTTAAAACAATAAAAAATATAAAATCCGCATCTGTGGATGAACTTCAAAAAGCCAAGGGGATTAACAGACAACTGGCAGAAAAAATATATGAATTTTATAGTGAGGAATAAAAATGATTGATACAATAATTTTTGATTTGGACGGAACACTTCTCAATACTCTTGATGACCTTATGGATAGCGTTAATTTTGCACTTGAAAGACAAGGCTATCCATTACGAAATTTAAGTGAAATCCGTTCTTTTGTTGGTAATGGAATCAGACTTCTTATGGAAAGAGCAGTTCCTGAAAATGTTATCGGAACTGATGTTTTTGAAGTTTGTTTTAAGGATTTCTGTGATTACTATAAGGTTCATATGGAAGACAAAACTGCACCGTATGAAGGTATAAATCAGATGCTTGTGAATATCAAAAAAGAAGGCTTCAAAACTGCTATTGTTACTAATAAAGCAGATTTTGCTGCACAGGATTTGTGCGAGAGAATGTTCGGAGAAAATATTGATTTAGTTGTAGGCAGCACAGATGACAGACCAAATAAACCTGCACCTGATGGTGTTTTCTATGCACTTGAACAAATGGGAAGTAAAATAGAAAATACAGTTTTTGTAGGTGATGCTGATACTGATATTCTTACAGCAAAGAACGCCGGATTACCATCGATAGGTGTTTTGTGGGGATTCCGTGACCGCGAAGTAATCGAAAATGAAGGTGCAGAATATATCGTCGAAACTGTAAAAGACCTGGAAAAATTACTTATTTGTTTAAAAAACGGATGATTTTTCCATAATATTATTAAAATAATTTGACAAATACATATAAAAATGCAATAATAACTATATGTATTTACACAATGGAGCGAGTTTATG
>JAEIGA010007771.1_pt1 | contig 16268 bp, 6 predicted proteins | sample 9270691 | NCBI WGS metagenome assembly JAEIGA01 (sample SAMN17057246, study PRJNA624740) | gut metagenome | biome: biome; isolation source: fecal sample | host: Bos grunniens | place: China: Xizang | collected 2019
GGGCGAGAGTATTTATGCATTCCTGGAAAAGGGAACTGCTAATTGTAGCTATAAGAATTGTATCGAACTTATCGATAGTCTTGGTGAAAAGGAAACTCTGGCACACACAGGTAGTAAGACTCTGTTTGTGGCAGACGATAATGCTTTCAACCGTTTCTTCGAGAATAACCCTTGGGGTGTTACTTCGGTAAAGGAGATGAGCAAGGCGCAGATGAGGGTTCTGCTTTATGGCTCAATGCTTGATAATGCCATGTTGATTGACATGATGTCAAGTACAGGCTCCAACACAACAGATGAGGGACAATGTGTTCGTCGAACAACATCACTTGATGTTCTTGATACCGTACCTTATGTGAACGGTGATTCTTTCGAGCATCATCCGGGTTGGCCTAAGTATAACCAGTATTGGGATATCGTTCGTGGTAGCGAAAGAAGTGAAAAATTGCTTCTTGCAATGGACGGTACTGATCCTATGATTATTCACTTTATTGGTGACTATCTCAAACGAAATTCAATCAGCAACGAGGATATCACATTCCTATACCAGAAAGATGGTGTGGTTGCAAAGAAATATCAGGATGACGACGTTATGATTTTTGGCAACAGAATCCTCGACAGCGACATCAGTTTTGGTGAATTCTCTGATGATACTTTGACTATTGCTTGTAAGAATGGTTATATATATCGTATGGACTCCGTTCTTCTTCCTCCAACAAATATGGCAGGTGAATTGCGTGCCCGTGATGATGTGAGAATCTTCAGCCATTTGATAGACCGTTTCTGTTTCCCTGTATATGATGAAGATTTGACAACTGACTACAGAGCTCGTTATAACAATACAACCGACAGTGTTTTCAGATTGCGTTATTTCTCTAACTCATTTACAGGTCATGCCTCTTTGACCGATGTTACATTGCAGGAAAGCGAACTGTTGAACTATGACCCGGGTATGAACCAATATAGTTCAAACCTCGGTTTGCGTAGTGATATGGCTGCGATGTTCGTGCCAAAAGATAGTGTGCTTTATGACTATTTCGTCTCTTCTACAGGAGGCGGTAAGTTCCTCCTTGAGCGTTTTGCTCCTTTGAAGATTGTTCCTGACACTTATTCTAAAGAGAATGTGGCAATTCTTCTCGAGGCTTTGGACAGTGTACCTCAGCTCAATATTGCACCGTTCCTTAACAACTTGATGAAACCCTCATTCGTTAATGCGGTGGCAAGCAAATTCGACAAGCTTACCAACGATGCCAACGATGACTTGGGATTGAGAAAACATGACGTTGTAGAGAGTATCATTGCCAATAATGGTGTTATATACCTATTAAATAAGGTATTCGCGCCTGCTGCATATACAGTCGTTACAGCTCCAACATTGGTTAATGAGAATATGACCATCATGCGCAATATAATCAAGCAGCTCCGCTACGATTACTATTTGCTTGCAAAGGATGCAAGATACTCTTTGATTGTACCCGACGATAACGATTTCCGTTACTACGACCCTGTTACATTCGAAGAGCCTAATACTCCTAAACTGTACGAATTCCATTATGATAAAAAACGTCCTAAAGGAAAACAGGATTTGGAATTCTGGGCACAGATATATGATGTAAGCTCACTCGATTTGAGCTTGAAGGTAGATACTTCAAATGCGGTTATTAAGTCTGAAGGTGGTCCTTACAATGTTACAGGTACAAACTTTGCTAATAATGCCTTCCTGATTAACCGTATGACCGACCTGCTTGATTACCTTATCATTGTTCACGACAACAATAGCGATAAGCCTTACATCCACGACGGTCAGATGTATTACCTTACAAAGGGCTTCGGTACAATCAAGATCGATTCAAGCAATCCTGATTCTATCAAGTTCTATGGTGGAGAACAGTTGGAAAATAATACATTTATTTGCGCGTCAAAAGTAGAGGAATTGCAGAATGGTAATACCTATACAACAGTTCCTACTTCTGAAAATAGCGATAAGTTCTTGTATTCTTCTATGCCGACACCGCCAAGACGAAATGTCTATACAAACATAAAGGCTAATGCAGGAAGCGGTGGCATATTCGAAGAGTTCTATAAGATGTGTTCTCCAACAGAAATCGATTTGCGTGAATTCTTTACGGCAATTGTTGCGAATAACGAAACAGAACTCTCTTCTGCTGCTGAGAAAGTGAAGGCTACAGAGGATTCAACACGACTCTATTCTGTTTTCTATACAACACAGGGTGAAGACCTTACTACAAAAATAATAAATGGAGTTCCATTCTTCAATACATTCCATTATACAGCTTATATCCCTTCGAATGACGCGATAAAGGCATTATATGATGAAGGTTTCCCTACATGGACAAATGTGAAGGAGCAGTTTGCAAACAAGAAAACTTATGGTAGAGCGACTTCGCTTGTCCGTTATATAAATAACTTTATCCGTAACCATTTCCATTACAACTCTGTATTCTATGATTTGTCTGCTAAAGAGGCAACCTCATACGAAACAACTCTGCTTGACCCTGTAACAGGACGTTTCTATGAAACAGTAGTCAAGAGTGACGCCGGAAATACAACGCTTCTTGTAAAGGATGCTCTTCTTATAGCAAGAGAGAAGAACGGAGAACAGATTACTGATGACGATTGGGCGAAGATTGTCAATACTTCGGGCGAGGAAAACGTTACATGGAATGTTATGTGCCGCGATATCGTATATGCCATGAGCGGATCAAAACCGAATTCAATAGAGACATCTTCATTCTCTGTACTTCATCCAATAGACCGTGTTCTTAAGTCGCCAAGCATGTACGGCTATGACGGTAAATTTGCGCGTTTCGCATCAACCGGTCAAAAGGTCGATACAATGTATGTCGCAGGTGGTCAGAATGGTTTGGCTGGCATGGGTGATGAAATTTACCTTGTTGCAGAATGTGGAAAGACTACAATTACTCTGCCTGACGGTACTGTTGAAAAGAACAATAGAGGTAGAGATAAGAAACATGATATAGGATATTTGATGAAACCGCTTGCCGAGTCTAAATGCTCAAATGTCGAGCGCGAAGAACTTGTCAACTCTTCAAGTCCTAAACTCATAACAAGGGACGGCTTCCTTATTAAATTAGATACGGAAAAAAATACTTATGTTTATGATACTGTTAAATCAGACGGTAAGGATTGTAAACAAAAGGTAAATAATGAAGGAACCGTAATTGGAAAAGTTCCTTTTGAAGACAAAGAATAAAAATAATGGCCATGATAAAAATTAAGCATTTATTCCTACTTGTGCTGTTCAGTGTGTTTAGCACTGCTGCATTTGCACAGAAGGGAGCGAGAATTTCAGGTACGGTTTCCAGTGACGCCGAAGGACCGCTGATTATGGTTACCATAACAGAGCGCGACAATAGCGACCGTATTATCGAGTATGCTACAACCGACTTTGAGGGTAACTTCTCTATGGTTGTAAAGAATACAAGCAACTATCTTGAGATTGCGTATATCGGTTATAAGACGCAGCGTATAGAGATTGGTGATCGCACTGTCTTTGATATAAAGATGGAGGAGGACAATGTGCTTGATGCTGTAGAAATTGTTGCAAAGCAGGTTACACGCTCCGGAGGTCTTGACATTCTTGAACGAGAAATGACTCATGCTACACAAAAGGTGAGCATGGATGACATGGAAGGTCTGTCTTTTACCTCTGTCGATCAGGCTTTGCAGGGTCAGGTCGCAGGTCTTGACGTCGTCTTTAATTCCGGTGACGTCGGTTCTGGAACACAGATGCGTCTTCGTGGTAACTCAATGCTTGAGGGTGATGCTACTCCGCTTATTGTTGTTAATGACAATATCTTGAACGTTGATACCGGTTCTTTCAATTTTGAAACAGCAAACGAGAATAGCTTTGCAGAACTTCTTATGGTTAACCCGGAGGATATTGCAGAAATTGAGGTATTGAAGGACGCTGCATCATGTGCTGTTTGGGGTTCACAGGGTGCCAATGGTGTCATTAAAATCAAGACAAGACGTGGTAAGCGTGGTCCTACACGTGTCAACTTTACATATAAGTTCATGGATAAATGGACTCCGAGTGGTTTGAATCTTCTGAATGGTGACGACTATACCATGCTTATCAAGCAAGCAATGTTCAACAGAAATCAGCAGGAGTATAACATTGCAGAGTTGAACTATGACAAGGGATTCTCTGAATATGAGAACTATAACAATAATACCGATTGGGTTGATGCTGTATCAAAACATGGTTTTAGCCATGACTATAACTTGAACCTTACCGGTGGTGGTGAAAAGGCTACATTCCGTATTGGTGGAGGTTATCACCACGAAACAGGTCAGGTAATAGGACAGTACTTGAATCGTATTACAACAAGTTTGGCACTCGACTACTATGTTTCACAGCGAATCAAAGTTATTGCTGACTTCTCATTTACATATAAAAAACAAAGAAATAATACCGGAAGCCCTATTTATGATGCACAGCAGATGATGCCTAATATGAGTATCTATAACCAGGATAAGAACGGTAAAGATACAGAGGATTATTATACAATGCTCGATTATCCGCAAAAGGATGATTTCCAAAGCTCATGGTTCGGAAAAAGAAATCCTGTTGCCGAAGCTGACCTGGCTGAATACTATTATCAGGATTTTTATATAAGCCCACAGATTACTTTGGAATATAATCTTCTTGGTCTTGAAGATAATGAGACCCAGTTGAAGTATCGTGGTGTGGTCAATTTGAGTGCTTCAACAAATTCCGGAACTCTATACTATCCGGCAGCTCTTTCAACAGAGGATTGGACTTCTCAATCAAAGAATAAGACACAGGCTAATGATAGTAAGAGTCTAAACTTTTCTACACGTCACGAATTGGTGTTTACTCCATACTTGGGTAAGGACCACTATATGACTATGAGTGGAAAATATGAGATGTACACTGGTAGTGGTAACAGCCAGAATGCAACCACAGTCGGTTTGCCAACAGGTAATATCACAAGTTCTACTATCGGTTCATTGTTGAGCTCAGGTACAAACAAGTGGGAAAGCCGTGGTCTTAACTTTACATTTGATGCTCACTATTCATTCCGTTCTAAATATATGTTGCGTGTAGCAGCACGTGTGGAGGGTAGTACATCTATGGGTGATGATAGAAAGTGGGCTGTATATCCATCTATTTCTGCTCGTTGGAATATCTCTGACGAACCTTGGATGGAGTGGTCTAAACCTGTTTTGAGTATGCTCTCAATTCGTCCGGGTTGGGCAACATCAGGTCATGCACCCGGTGAGAACCTTACATTCAATAGTTATTCGCCAATCAATGGTGGATACAAATACCTTGGTATGGCAGGTTTCCAGATGGATGGTATTCGTTTGACAGACCTTCGTCGCTCAAGAAAGAATGAATGGAATATCGGTACCGACTTCGGTTTCTTCAACGACCTTATTACCGGTGATTTCAACTACTATGACGGTACAACAAGTGACCAGATTATTTCAAGTTACAAAATACCGTCTGCAACAGGTTTCCAAAGTTTGGCATATAAGAACTCCGGTGCTATGCGCAACTACGGTTGGGAGTTGAACGTGCGTGTGAACAGTATAAAACTTGCTAAGGACTTCACAATGTCTTTGAACTTCAATTTCGCTAATAACTACAACGAAATTGTAGAACTTGAGGAGGCATATCTTGAGGAGCGTAACGGTAAGTATGAGTCTCCTCAGAACTCAAAATATCTGCCACGTATTCAGGTAGGTAACCCAAGTGGTGCTATATATGGTTTCCGTTATAAGGGTGTATATCGCTACAGTTACAAGAATTGGGAAAAGGCCCTTAAGATTGAGGAAGAACAGAAGAAATTGCATGGCGCAAATGCTGACGAAACCCTTTGGAGCTGTCCTATAGTACGTGATGCCGAAGGAAATGTTGTATATGAGGCAAATGGTACTCCAAAGCAACAGACACTTTTCTATGATAATAAGAACTTGACATCCTATTATGACTTCCGTGGCGGTGATGCCATTTATGAGGATATAAATCATGACGGTACAATCAATGAGCTTGATATCGTATATCTTGGTAACTCAAACCCTGCCGCACAGGGTGGTTTTGGTGTAACTTTCCGTTACAAGAGATGGAATTTGAAGGCTGACTTCACTTATCGTCTTAAATACGATGTTGTCAATAATGCCCGAATGACCTTCGAAAATATGGCTACATTCAACAACCAGAGTGTTGCAGTGAACTGGCGTTGGCGTAAAGAGGGTGACGTTACAGAAATTCCACGCGCCGTTTGGGGTGGAGCATACAACTATCTTGGTAGCGACAGGTTTGTTGAAGATGCATCATATTTGCGTATGTCATATTTGCAGCTCTCATACTCGTTTGAACCTGAAAAGTTGAAGAAAATCGGTATTAAGCAGTTGAGTATGTATGCATCAATCGATAACTTGTTCGTGTTGACAAAATACTCGGGTCTTGACCCTGAAATTGCATCTGATGTAACCACCGGTATTGCATATGATAACCAAAGAACACCACGTTCACGTTCTTACACCCTTTCATTATCTCTCGGTTTCTAAAAGTTGATGACTATGAAAAGAATATATAATATATATAAGAAGTTCGTTCTTATGGTAGTTGCTGTTTCTGCAATTACAATGACTTCGTGTACAGACTTCTTGACAATTATCCCACCAGAAAAGACTGTGCATGAAAACTTTTGGCAATCAAAAGATGATGTTAACGGTATCTTGGCTACAAGTTATCTTAAACTGTTGAGTACTGACGCTGTTCAAAAGGCGATTGTTTGGGGCGAGGTTCGTGCCGATAACCTTATTTACACAACAGGTACAAGTAACGAAAACGAGTTGAGGTATATTATCGAAGCGAATATACTTCCTGATAATTCATATGCAAAGTGGAATGTGTACTACGAAGCCATTGCCAATGCTAACCTCGTTATAGAATATGCTCATCTTGTTGCTGAACACGACCCGGACTTTACAGAAGGTGACTTACAGGTAGTTCTTGGAGAAATGTATGCGATGCGTGCTTTGTGCCACTTCTATCTTGTAAGAACATTCCGTGATATTCCAATGGCTATGGTTGTAGCGGCAAATGATGCCGATCTTCCCGATTACCGTCAGGTGCATCCGCTCGAAGCACTTCGCTTGATAATGGAAGACCTTAACCGTGCCGAGAATATGGTTATGCCTTCGGGTAATTTTACCGATAGAGTAAACAATTATGGCCGCATCACAAAGAATGCTGTTTTGGCAATGAAGGCCGACGTGAGCCTCTGGCAAGCAGCTTTCGCTAAATACTACGAAGGTGAAAGTACCCTTGTGGCAAGTGGCGATGTTGACAAATACTATGATGTATGTATTTCAAGTTGCGAGGCTGTTCTTGAAAACATGGAGAAGATTTATCTGGATGAAATAAAAGAAGATAAAATATCATCGAATAATCCTTATGCACTTGAAGAAAATTTGGGTATGTTCTCCGAATTGATACTAGGCTCAAATGGTCAAAAGCAGTGGGAATCTACCGCTTATGATGAGATTTTTGGTACAAGAAACTCTTTTGAAACAATTTTTGAACATCATATTGACGGAGAGTTGATAGAGTCTTCTGAATATGGTAAAGGTATATATAACCTATATGGTACAAAAGGTCAGCCAAGCAATGGAGAACTTTGTGTTCCAACAGGTTTTGTAAATATATATGCAAATGACGATGCGCGTAAATATTCATATACCGATGCCGGCAAACCCAAAGATGACAAAAATTCAATTCTGACAGTTGCAAAATATACTGCGTCAAAATCAGCAGCCGAAATATATCGTTCCGAAAATTCAAGAGATGCCAATTGGATTGTTTATCGCAAGACCGATGTAATGCTTATGTTGGCAGAGGCTCTTGTGTCGCGTTCAGGTGCTGTTAGAGACGATTTTACAACTGCCCTCAAACTTGTAAAGGGTGTCAATTACCGTTCAAGAATCGATGGTACCGACAAGAATAGAAATAGTGTGACACGAAGAATTACATACTTCGGCCTAAATGCGGAGCAGGTTTCTACTTATAACAACAGTACAAATTCAGAAGCTTTCCTTGAATTGATATTGCAGGAGCGTCTGAGAGAATTGTCTTTTGAAGGCAAACGTTGGTATGACCTTGTACGTAAGGCATTGCGTGAAAAGTCAACTGCCAACATCCTGTTTGTTGCCGACAAGCTTGGTGCTGATGCAAATATTGTAAAGAGTAAGATGTCGTCAATTGATGGTCTGTTCTTCCCGATACATGAAGATGAGATAAGATTCAATAAATTGTTGAAGCAGAACCCTGCTTATGCAAACAATAATTCTTCATCAGAGATGGTAAAATAAAATATGAATTTTATAGTCAGGTCGGGTTGTTGAAACCTTAAGATTCTGACAGTAAGCAGTAAATAAATTTATATGAATACAGTATTGAAAAACAGAATCCTTTTAGGTGCCTCACTTGTCGCTATGATGTTCAGTGGTGCATCTTGTGTGGATGATACCGGTTTGAAGGTTACTACTGAAATGCCTAATGCCGACAAGACAATATATGAAATAATCAAGAATGATGCTGAATTGACAAACTTCGTCGCGGTTCTTGATTCGTGTGACCGTCCCGGTGGAGAGAGTGTTGCGGATTCTCTTTTTAACAAATCGAGAGTATATACTCTTTGGGTTCCGACAAACAATGCTCTTGATGAGAAGATGAGAGATTCGATTATCAATGAAATCAAGAACGGCGAAGGACGTGACGAGGTTATGAGAACATTCATCGAGTCGCACATAGCCAATAATCTTCATCCTGCAAAAGGACGATACGAAGAAAGGGAGTTCGTTCTTATGTTGAATGGTAAGAGAATTGACTTCAAAGGTTCTTATGAGTCTGTAGAAGGTCTGCCTTACGATAATAGCTATGAATTTGGTGGAGTATATCTCAAGTCGGTAAACAACCGTGCTTGGAATGGTATAATTCATAAATTGGACAAAATCTCAAAATATAAATTTAATGTCTTTGAGGCTTTGGCACCTAATGGCGCGAAGGAACTTTTTGGTGGTGATGAGGGTATTGACTCTGTTTCACAGTTCCTGATGTCATACAATAAGACTGAGTTCAGCCCCGGTTTGAGTACTCTTGGACCTATCGAAAATGGTGAACAGACATATCTTGACTCTGTCTATGTTACATCAAACATATTGTTGAATACATATAACGGAGTCGGAGTAATTGATTCTGAGGATTCTGTATATTCATTCTATCTTCCTACAAACAAGTTGTGGAGAGAATTCTTGAGCAAGTACGAAGGCCATTACAACTTTGATATAAACACTACTGCCAAACCACAGGGCATGGATGAGGATTATCTGGATTCAATAAAATACGTATATCCAAGACTTAACATGATAAAATATCTGTCATTCAGCAACTTGGAGAATGACAAATATGTTCCAGCCGACTCTATTATGGTGGCAAATACCGACAGATATAACAAACGCCTCCGTATATCGCGTGAGCATTTGGATAGTTGTGTTGCCAGTGAGTATACAGGAGAGTTGTCAAACGGTTACATAAAAACAATTAAAGAGATACCGTATACAATTTTTGAACTCTGGCATGATACAATTAAAATACAGGGCGAAAATGAAGGTTTGAGAGTTTCTGCCTCAGTTGCCGATATGTATCCCAAGACTGTAACTAAAGATAAGATACGTAAAGACCATCCGGACTTCGGTAAGGAACTTGCCGGTTCAACATATTATGAACTTAAATCGACAGGACGTACCATAAATGCCACTTACAAGTTGCCTAATGTGAAATCGGCAACATACGATGTCGCTTTGGTTACAGTTCCGAATAACTTGGAAGAGGATGTGGTATTGCCAACTGCAAAAACAAATGTAAATCTTACTGTGCGTCAGAATGCTAAACCTTTGTCAAGGCTAACTGAAGAATTGAATGTTGAGAGAATTGATACCTTGTATGTAAGAGGTGTGAGATTTCCAATATGTGAAAATTATGGTTCTTACTCAAAAGAACACTCAAATACCGATATTCAACTTTCGACAGCATTGGCTGATGCGAATGAAACGGATGCTGATTTGTCACTTCGTATCGATGAGATATTGTTGATACCGGTTGAGGATAAATAATAATAAAGTCTGATGAAAAAAAGAAAATTGATTATGTATATGCGACTATTTATGCAATCATTGGTGGTATTGATGTTTATTATACCATCGGCCGTTACTGCATCAGACATGGTGTTTAACGGAGTACAGTCGAACGAACCTGTCAAGGAAAAGGCTGTTGACAAGGTACGTACTATTACCGGTACTGTATATGATGCGGCTACAAATCTTCCTATGTCGGGTGTGCGCGTGCAGGCTACAGGTCATGTGAAAATCACAACAATGACAAATGCCGAGGGTAAGTACAAGTTGGATATACCCGACTATGTTACATTGTTGAACTTCTCGACACCGGACTATATGTTGGTACAGCGTCCTGTACTTGACAAGGAGGTGGTGAATGTACGTCTTTATTCAAGTGTATTCGAGGAGAACTATGATGAAGAAATAGTTATAACAGCAGAGCGCGGTTTCAAGAACGAGTCAACTTCGGCAATTGTAATTGACTCTGATATACAGAATAAACTTGGCGCTGACGTGCGTTCTATAACACGTTCCGGAACACCTGGTGTAGGTGCTACTATGTTTATAAGAGGTCTTAACTCTCTTAATGCCAACACACAGCCTCTGTTTGTCGTAGACGGTATAATATGGGACGGACAGGAAAGCAATGAGGCTATTCACATGGGTTACTACAACAATGTCCTTTCTGCTATCGACGCAAATGATATCCGTGAGGTCAAGGTGCTTAAGAATGCTACAGCTATATATGGTGCAAGAGCTGCCAATGGTGTCATTCTTATCAATACCAAACGTGGTGAGAGTATGGCTACAAGAATCTCTGCGAACATTTATGCCAACATCTCTCTTGAACCTGAAACATATAAGATGTTGGGAGCTGAAGAGTACCGCCTGTATGCCAATGAACTTGTCGGTTCTATGAACGTAAACACAAACTTCATTCCCGATTTCTTGCGTTCAGACAAGGATTATATCTACTATAACAAGTATCACAACAATACAGATTGGACCGATCTCGTATATCGTGAGGCGTTTACACAGAACTACAAACTGAATGTAGAGGGTGGTGATGAAATTGCCATGTACAACTTCTCTTTCGGTTATACAATGAGTGATTCTCCGCTCAAGACAAACTCTTTCAACCGTTTGAACTTGCGCTTGAACTCGGATATATCTTTGGCAAAGAACTTCAAGACACGTTTTGATATCTATTATACACGCGTTGCACGTGAATTGCTTGATGATGGTCTTCGTGAGGATGAGACATCATTCCCTCTCACATCAATATCAGCTTTGGCCGATGTCAAATCTCCATTCTTGAGCCCTTACCGTTACTCTATAAGTGGCGAGGAGAGTGATATTCTTGATGTTGCCGATGATTATGCATATAGAATTGCCCGTCAAGGCGGAATCGCACGTCCAAACAATTCGTTGTATAACCCGATGACTATCATAACAAAAGGTGCCGGCTCTCAGAAGAATGAGATGGAATATACCAATATGGGTATAACCGTGGCGCCGGAGTACAAGATTGGTGACTTCCTTATTACTGAAACATTCAACTATTCTCTGTTCCGTACCAGTGAAAAGTATTTCTTGCCATATTCAACTTCTGATGCGACATATCATTTCTATGCAGCTGAATTGAAGGGTAAGATCGGTAACTATGTGGCATCTTCTTTCGGTAAGGAAACAGCCATATCAACCGATACAAGAGTGGCTTGGAAGAAGGTTATGGGTGCCCATGATGTAAATGTATTCGGTGGTTTCCGTTATACACGATTCAACTTTGACTCATCTGCAATGAGCGGTGCCAACACCGGTAGTGACAATGTCTTCAACATCAGCACCTCGCTCGACCACTTGAAGAATGAGGGTGAAAGAAACGTATGGGCTAACATGTCATGGTATCTTTCAGCCGATTACTCTTACAAGACAAGATACTTCTTGCAGTTGGCTGCTTCATTGGAGTCTTCTTCACGCTTTGGCCGTTTGGCTGAAGGTGCCATGAGGATTGGTGGTGTGGCATGGGGCTTCTTCCCATCGGCTCAGGCTGCTTGGCTCATCTCTTCTGAACCTTGGTTCAAGGTTAAGCCTATAAACCAGCTCAAGCTACGTGCCGGATATGATATCGTAGGTAATGATGCCATAGATTACATTGCTGCACGAAGCTACTTGCAGGCAGTGAAGTTCCATGACCAGTATATGGGTCTTCAGCTCGGAAATGTTGAGAACGATGGTATCAAATGGGAAACAACATCACGATTCAATGTCGGTCTTGATGCTATGTTGCTTGATAACCGTCTTGCTCTCTCATTCGATTGGTATCACGCAAATACAAAAGATTTGCTAATCCAGAAGAAATATCCTTATGTAACAGGTTTGGATACATATTGGACAAATGGTGGCGAATTGAAGAATACAGGTCTTGAGGCAACTCTTAATGCCAAGCTTATCAACACCCGTGACTTCCATTGGGAATTTGGCCTTTCTGTAGGACACTATAAGAATGAGGTTCGTAATCTTGACTCAGACGTTGCTGTCGCATCAGTTTATGGTGGTGAGGTTGCAACAATTGAAGGTCAACCTTTGGGTGTTTTCTGGGGTTATCAGACCGATGGCGTAATCGCAAGCCAAAAGGAGATCGATGCAATGGATAAACCTCTATATCAGATGGATGCAACAGATACACCACAAAAATTCAGTCCTGGTGATGTCAAATTTGTCGATAACACTGGTGAAGGTTGTATCAGCGAAGCTGACAAGACCATAATCGGTAATCCTAATCCTGATATTTACGGTAATATCTTCACTTCTCTTTCATATAAGGGCGTGAAACTTGATATCGGTTTTAACTATTCACTCGGAAACGATATATACAACTATTATCGCAGACAGTTGGAGAGTGGTTCTTCATTCTATAACCAGACAGCCAATATGGCAAACCGTTGGGTATTTGATGGTCAGCATACCGACGTTCCTGCTGTTGTATATGGCGACCCTGTCGGAAACTCTCGTTTCTCAGACCGTTGGATTGAAGATGGCTCATACTTGCGTTTGAAGACAGTAAAACTATCTTATGATATTCCTGTATCTCTAAGCTGGTTGCAAGGTATCTCTGTATGGTGTGCTGCCGAGAATCTTTATACATTTACAAAGTACACAGGTATGGATCCTGAGTCTTCTGTAAATAACAGAGTGTTGTATCAGGGAGTTGATGCCGGCTTGTTGCCACAGACACGCAGCTTCCATCTTGGTGTTAAGGTTAATCTCTAATGAACAGATTCATTCCTGCTGGTCGGGAATGGGAAAATATAAAATAACATGAAAAAGAATCTTATTTATACAATGACATTCCTGCTTTGTGGAGCATTCTTCTTTACTTCATGTCAGGATATGTTGAACGTCGATTCAGACCGTGTGGAGTATGACTATGACGGCTGGTCTGCCAATGACTCTGTATATTCTGTATTGGGTATCATTAAAGCTGTTCAGGGTGTTGCCGACAGACATATACTCTTGAACGAGTTGCGTGGTGACCTTTTGTCGATAAGCGAGTCAAAGGCGGTAGTGGATGTTCAGGAGATATATAACTTCAAGTTTACAAATGAGAACAACCAGTATCTCGACGTAAAGGATTATTATACCATAATCAACAACTGTAACATATTCCTTTCACGTGTAGATACCACTATTGTAAAGAATGGTGTGTTGCTGATGATGCCTGAATACGTAGCAGTCAAGAGCATACGTGCATGGACATACCTGCAACTTGCAATCAACTATAACAATATCCCTTATTTCACAGAGCCTATCACAACTCACTCAAAAGCACAGGAGGTTATGGAGAAGCAAAAGCTCTCTCGTGATGAGGTTATCAACAACTTGATTGCCGATATTCAGCAGTATGAGAATCCTGCGCAATATCCAATGCCATCGTGGTATGATAATGGTAAAATTATTCCTTTTGGAGATAACAAGACTGTAGCGACAAAACAGCTTTTTGTCCCTATACGTATGTTGCTCGGTGAAATGTATTTGTGGACCGGCAGATATAAGGAGGCTGCAAAATGTTTCTATGACCAGATTTCAGGTAACGGAACAAACAATACAGCTAGCAAATACACCGATAGCGGAAATACAATTCAGTACACTTCAGAAAAGGGTAAGAATATAAGCAATAACTATTCAGCTCTGTTTGCGGCTGACAGTTACAGCAACAACGAGAACAGGATTTTCACTTTGATTCCGTTTGCTGCCAACGACCTTTATGGTACTGTTTCTGCTTTGTCATCTGTTTTTGACCCCGAAGGCGATTTGGGTGGTGCTCAGGTATTTGCTTCTCCCGGAATCCAGTCTTTGTCACGTCTTCAGAAGTATCGTTTCATCAAGGGCGAGCCTGAAAGACCTACATTTGTAGAGTATAGCGATGCTTACGAATATCCCGGTGATTTACGTATCAAAGCTACTACCTATTCTCAGTTGGACAATACCCTGAATCAGGAGTATAATAACATCATTGCCAAGTTCAATCTTGCATCTGCTGACGGATATCCTGTTGACAGACAGGTACAGAATGCTTCATCTGTCGCTACAACCTATGTAATGTTGCAACGTGCTGAATTAGCTTATTTGCGTCTTGCAGAGGCTATGGTCGGATTGGCTCGTGAAGGTTATCTCAACGCAAATGAGCTTGCAATGACTATCCTGAAGGTAGGACCAAAATACAGATATCCTCTCTATAAGGATTTGGTTACCGATGTACGTGATGTAATGGAACCAAAGAAAGACGACGAAGGTAATATAGTAAAGGATGCGAACGGTGAAATCGTCTATGTTCAGGTTATGATACCTAAATTGGATGAGGAAGGCAATGAAGTCAAGGACGAGAATGACGAAACAGTATATATACCAAAGCAGGAAGAGTATATCGTTTCATGTGGCGACTCTGTAGTGTTTGACTTTACACATACTACATTTGACAACAATATCGGTATCCACTCTCGTGGTACAGGCGATGCTGAACACAATGAATACTATGCTCTCGACACATTGTGTATTGCACGTTATAACGGTTGGATAGAGCAGGTTGATGAAAAAACGGAGAAGATTACACATCCTATAACTTATGCCGATACTTTGAACTATGTATCAGACCTTATAATCGACGAGCTTGCTCTTGAACTTGCTTGGGAAGGTACACGTTTCGGCGACCTTATAAGATTCTCTGAGGCTATGGACGACAACGATGTCCTTGCAAAACGTATCGCAGGACGTAACGAATTGAATACCGTCAAGTACAGAAATCCTCAGTTTGTTGTTGATCGAACCCTTTATGATAAACTCTATAATACAACGGATTACTGGTATCTTCCATTGCCTGACAATCTGGTTGATTATGAAAAGAATAAGTAATATAACAATAAGAGCTTGTAACCATAAGTTACAAGCTCTTATTGTTATAATTAAATTTATTTAATAAAAAAGATATACTTTTTAATTATCTCTGATTGTATATTTGCACAATGACGAAGGGGAATTGGCACTGCCGACATCTTTCGAACAATAAAAAAAATGTTTTGTTTAATTAATTAAAAACCTGAATTATGAAGAAATATATCTGTACAGTATGCGAGTGGGTCTATGACCCTGAAATTGGTGATCCAGAGCAGGGCATTGAGCCCGGTACTCCATTTGAAGCACTTCCCGAAGATTGGGTATGCCCATTGTGTAGTGTGGGAAAAGACGAGTTCGAACAGTTGGACTAAAACCTATATACAATTAAGCCAAGCATTAAGTGCTTGGCTTAATTATTTTATAATCCCAATTTCTTTATAAGGTCAGGTCGGCCTATCTTCCGTAGCGTCATGGCAAGACGCTTTCTCTCTTCGGGTTTATACCAGAAGAAGAAACTGCGTTGAGCCTCCTTGTCCTTTATGTTACGGGCAACATATATCTCTTTTTTTGTTTCCGGGTTTATGCCTGTGTAATACATCTCTGTTGCCATTGTCATGGGAGTAGGAGTAAAGTCCTGTACCTGCTCCAAATGGAAATTCAGCTGTTTTGTCTCTGCCGCA
>JAEIGA010007772.1_pt1 | contig 16266 bp, 16 predicted proteins | sample 9270691 | NCBI WGS metagenome assembly JAEIGA01 (sample SAMN17057246, study PRJNA624740) | gut metagenome | biome: biome; isolation source: fecal sample | host: Bos grunniens | place: China: Xizang | collected 2019
AAACCATCAACAAGAAACTATAAAGACTAAGAAAAAGTACAAGATATGGATTTAACACTAAAAGTTTGGCGTCAGAAAAACGCTAAGGAAAAGGGACATTTTGAGACCTATAAGGTTAAGAATATCTCTCCCGACAGTTCATTCCTGGAGATGATGGACATCCTTAACGAGCAGTTGATTAAGGAGAACATTGATCCTGTAGCAGTGAACAAAGGCTGTAAAGCAAGTGGTCCTGTAAGCTTTGACCATGACTGTAGAGAGGGTATCTGCGGTGCCTGCTCACTTTACATCAACGGTAGGGCTCACGGTCCGGACAATGAGATTACCACATGCCAGTTGCATATGCGTAAATTCAAAGATGGAGATACCATTACAATTGAGCCTTGGAGAAGTGCAGGTTTCCCAATCATCAAGGACTTGGTAGTTGACAGAACTGCATTTGACAAGATTCTTCAGGCAGGTGGATTCGTTTCAGTTAACACAGGTGGTGTTCCAGACGGTAACGCCATTCCAATTCCTAAGAAAGATGCAGATGAGAGTATGGATGCTGCTTCTTGCGTAGGTTGCGGCGCTTGTGTTGCAACATGTAAGAACGGTTCGGCAATGTTGTTTGTGTCTGCAAGAGTAAGTTCATTGGCATTGCTTCCTCAGGGTAAAATCGAGGGTGCAAGAAGAGCAAAAGCTATGGTTGCCAAAATGGATGAGTTGGGCTTTGGTGCTTGTACCAACACCCGTGCTTGTGAGATGGAGTGTCCTAAACACGTTTCTGTGGCACACATTGCAAGACTTAACAGAGAGTTCCTTTGTGCAAAACTAAAAGACTAACTAACACTCTTGATACAATAAAGAAGAGGCTGTCATCAGACAGCCTCTTCTTTATTGTACAATATTCATTCTCTATTCCACCGGATTCCTACGGCAATGGACCGCAAATATCCTGTTATTTGTTTCTGTCCCTGAGCATTTCAAGCACTTTTTCTACTGGAAGGGCCTCTACAACTTTGCCTTTGTAGCCTTTGGTGGTAGTTGCCATGAACATTGAGTTCCAAAGGGCTTCTGCTGTAGCCTCTATAGTTGCTGCAAATATTGATGACATCTCACCATTGTCCAGAACAGTCTGTGTGTGCATTTTTTTGCCGTCCTTCAAAAGGTTTTCTGGGGCAACTGAAAGGGCAATTACATAGTCGCCGCTGCCGTTTGAGGCAATACCTCCAGTTTTGGCCAATCCCATCATGGCTCTTTTTGCTACCCTCTCAAGATTGCGGGCATCAATTGGAGCATCTGTGATAACAACCATCATACAAGATCCGTCTGCAGTTTTAGCCTGAGGGATTACATGATTCTTGAAAGAGTATTCGTTAAGTTTCTGTCCTACCTGTACACCGTCAATCTCAAGAATACCGCCGTAGTTTGATTGTACAATTACACCAATTGTATAACCTCCCAATGATTTTGGAAGTACGCGTGAAGATGTACCTATACCTCCTTTGAAGTTGAATGCTACAGTTCCTGTACCTGCGCCAACGCATCCTTGCTCAACTTTGCCCCCTTTTGCTTTTGCAAGGGCCTCAAGTACAATCTCAGGTGTTACATATCTTTGCTGGATTTTGTTCAATCCTCCGTCATTGGTCTCTCCTACTACAGCGTTTACGGAGCGTACATTCTCATTTCCAGGCTGTTGAAGGGTATATGTGATAAGGCCGTCAATGCCGGCTGCCACGTTCAATGTATTTGTAAGTACAATAGGGGTCTCAATGTTTCCAAGTTCCTGAACCTGTGTTACACCTGCAAGTTTACCGAATCCGTTGCCTGCATAGATTGCTGCCGGAATCTTGTTTCTGAAAATGTTTCCCTGGTGAGGCACAATTGCAGTTACACCTGTGCGGATGCTGTCACCCTCAATGCAGGTTACCTGTCCTACTGTTACTCCGGGAACATCGGTTATGGCGTTGTTTTTACCGGTATTGAAAATTCCAATTGGGAAACCGTGTTCTCTGATTGTTTTCTGCTGTGCTGTTGCTTGTTGGCAATTGAACCCAAATGCCAATGTTACGGCTAAAAGTGTTAAATTTTTCAGTTTCATCGGGATTATGATTTATGTTTTACAAATATAGTTTATAATTTTGTGGTTTCTTAGATTTTGTCTGACATTTTATTTATGGAGAGAGCAATTTTTGTTAGTGTAATTACCCCCAACAATACGGAGGAGCAGGTTACTGAATATTTGGATGAGCTTGAGTTTCTTGCAGAAACTGCAGGAGCTGAGGGTGTCCGCAGGTTTGTGCAGAAAGTGGACCGTCCAAATTCCAAAACCTATGTAGGAAGTGGTAAACTTGAGGAGATCAAGGCTTTTATTGTGGAGAATGAGATACCTCTGGTTATTTTTGATGATGAGCTTTCCCCTTCCCAGTTGAGAAACCTTGAACGGGAACTTGAGTGCAGAATACTGGACAGAACCAATCTTATCCTCGATATTTTTGCCCAGAGGGCCAAGACCGCATATGCTAAAACCCAGGTAGAGCTGGCGCAGTACCAGTATCTTCTTCCACGCCTTACCAGAATGTGGACCCACTTGGAGAGGCAGCGTGGAGGTATCGGTATGAGAGGTCCTGGTGAGACTCAGATAGAGACAGACCGCCGTATTATTCTCGACAAAATAAGCCGTCTGAAGGAGCAACTGAAGAAGATAGACAAGCAGATGGCTTCCCAGAGGGGAAATAGGGGCAATATGGTGAGAATTTCTCTTGTTGGATATACCAATGTGGGAAAAAGTACACTTATGAACCTGTTGGCCAAAAGTGAGGTTTTTGCAGAGAACAAGCTTTTTGCAACGCTTGACACTACTGTAAGAAAAGTGGTCATTGAGAATGTTCCCTTCCTGTTGAGTGATACAGTAGGATTTATAAGAAAGCTTCCTCATCAGCTGGTAGAGTCATTCAAGAGTACTTTGGACGAGGTAAGGGAGGCTGATATACTTATGCATGTAGTGGATATCTCCCACCCTAACTTTGAAGAACAGATTAAAGTTGTAAAGAATACTCTGCAGGAGATTGGAGCTGGAGAAAAACCTACATTTATGGTTTTCAATAAGATAGATGCCTATAAATATGTAGAGCAGGACGAATTTGATCTTGGTCCCAAGAAGAGGGAAAACTACTCTTTGGAGGAGCTGAAGAATTCATGGATGTATAAAGAAAATACACCTGCAATATTTATTTCTGCAAAGGAGAAGCTGCATATAGACAAGCTGCGTAATGATCTTTATAAAATGGTGGCAGAAATCCATGCAGGCCGTTATCCATTCGACAACTTCCTGTGGTAATCAATAATATAAAAAAGGAAGAATGTCATGATATTCTTCCTTTTTTTCTGTTATTTGTTATCCTATAAAATTTTCAATTGCTTCCAGAACTTTTTGAGGCTCTTCAATGAAGGAATTGTGTCCTGTCCCAGGAACAACAACCGCTTTTACATTAGGGAACTCCCCTATCAGTTTCTCCCGTATCTCTTCTGTAATGAATTTGTCCTCTGTTCCAAAAATGAACATTGCTTTATCCGCATCAGCGAGAACATTCAGAGTATCCTCTCTTTGCATCATTCCCTTTATGCAAGCAACAATACCGTTAGGATCATGAGTCTCAGATATTTCCACAGTTTCTTCAATCTTCTCGTCAAACTTTCTCAAGTTTGCAGGAGCATACATTTTAGGGATGCTGAGAGCTGCAAGGTTGCCCAATTTCGACTTTCTTATCAGATCTATCTCACGTTCCCTATCTGTCCTTTTTTCCGGAGAATCTGCAAAAGGTGTTGAATTTAGCAATATTACTCCATTAAACATTCCGGGGTAATGTTTTATACAATTCTGGGCTATGTATCCTCCCATTGAGTGACCTGCTACCCATGCCTTCTCTATATTGTTTTTCTTTAGGATATCAGCTATTACCCCAGCGCAGAACTCCATTGAGTTTATTTCTTTATCTGATCCCGACAATCCATGTCCGGGCAAATCAATGGCAATAACTCTGTATTTTTTCTCAAGGATTTCTATAAACTCGTTGAAGATGTATAATGTTTCCAGATATCCGTGAAGAAGGACAATGGTTTTGTCACCTTTTTTGGTGTCCAATATGTGAACGGGAATCCCATTAGAAATTGCAAAATATTCCATAGACAGTTATTTACTATGCAAAGGTATGACATTTTGGTATAAAAAAAAAGCTACCTTTTGAGGTAGCTTTTCATATGCTTTATAAATTATTATCTCAACTGGAATACAACTGGGAAAGTATATTTTACTCTTACAGGTTTGTTTCTCTGCATACCTGGTTTCCATTTAGGAGAGCTTGATACTACGCGTACAGCCTCTTTATCCAATGAAGAGTCAACACCTCTAAGAACTTTAACGTTTTTAACGCTACCGTCAGTCTCAATTGTAAACTGTAGAGTTACACGACCCTGAACACCGTTCTCTTTTGCAATCTCAGGATAAACGATTTTTGAGAATACCCATTTGGTAAAGGTATTTGCATCACCACCCTGGAAAGTAGGTTTCTGCTCTACGATAGCAAATGGAACCTCCTCTTCTTCAACAACCTCTTCTTCCTGCTCTACAATGTACTCTTTAATCTCAACACCAAGACTTTTGTCATCCTCAGTTGAAATTACCACATCATCAACCTTAATGTCATCATCAACGATGTCAATGATATCAGACATAACTGGCTCTTTTGGTACTTCTGGTGGAGGCAACTGCTCCTCTTGAGTGATTGGAACCTGCTCTTCCTCTACTACAACTGCAACATCATCTCCAAGTGCTTCTAGAGATGTAGCTTCGGTTGTTGACCATTCAAATGCTCCAAGGACAGCAAGTAATGCTACGATAAGACCTATTTCTGTGAACAAGAACTTTTTGTTCTCAAGATTGGCTTTAGGTGATTTCTTTATTTCCATATTTTTAAGTATTATTCGTATGTAAAGCGGTTGTAAAGTTAGTAAATTATTTACAATTACGTATAAATTTTGTTAATAAATTATTACTTATTAACGTAAACAGCAGATATCCAGTATTATAAATTTAATATATGAATCTATGTTCTTGTTAATAAAATAGGGTTTTTATAGTTTGTACTACAAAAACCCTACCAAATTTCTAGAGAATGGGAATATCCTTTATCTTATTTCTGAAGAATATTCATTTCGTATAGAATATTGTTTGTTTTTCTTGTTGCATCAGCGCTCTTGCGGAACAATTCCATCTCCTCATCGTTAAGTTTGTATTTAACAACTTTCTCGCATCCTTTTCTTCCGATAAGTGCAGGAACTCCAATACAGATATCCTCCTGGCCGTACTCGCCGTCCAAAGCTACACAGCAAGGATATACTTTCTTCTCGTCCATAACGATTGCTTTTACAAGAACTGCTGCAGAAGCGCCTGGTGCATACCAAGCTGAAGTTCCAAGAAGTTTTGTTAGGGTTGCACCGCCAACCATTGTGTCAGCTACTACCTGCTCAGCTGCTTTCTTTGAAAGAAGCTCTTTTACTGGAATACCTCTATAATTAGCGAATCTGATAAGAGGAATCATAGTAGTGTCACCGTGACCGCCGATAACCATACCCTCGATGTCGCTTGCTGGAGCCTTAAGAGCCTTGCTTAGGAAATACTGGAAGCGGCTGCTGTCAAGGATACCACCCATACCGATAACTCTGTTTTTAGGAAGACCGGATTTCTTAAGGGTAAGGTATGTCATTGGGTCCATAGGGTTAGAAACAATGATAAGGATAGCTTTTGGAGAGTATTTAAGAACGTTCTCTACAACGCTGCTTACGATACCTGCGTTTACACCGATAAGCTCCTCTCTTGTCATACCCGGTTTTCTTGGAAGACCTGAAGTTACAACAACTACATCAGAATTTGCAGTAGCTTTATAATCATTTGTTACACCTGTTACTTTAGTATCAAATTTGTAAAGGTTAGCTGTCTGCATCATATCCATAGCCTTACCCTCTGATACTCCCTCCTTGATATCCAATAGGACAATCTCAGAGCAGAATTTCATGTGCAACATAGCGTTTGCACAAGTAGCACCAACGTTACCGGCACCAATAACACTTACTTTAGCCATAATAATTATTTTAAAGGTTTTATATTTGATTTCTAAGTTCTAACTTTGTCGCTAAAACATAGCAAAGTTATTAAACTTTGTTAACATAAACATATTTTATGATCAGATTTTTCAATAAGGACATCAAATTTGCATTAAAGGACAAACTTCTTCTAAAAAAGTGGATTAAAGAGGTTGTTTCTTCATATGACAATAGGGTAGGAGATATAAATATTATATTGTGTGATGATCCATCAATCCTTGAAATCAACAATCAGTTTTTGGGCCACGACTATTATACCGATATCATTACCTTCGACTACACGGAGGATAATATTATAAACGGAGAGTTATATATAAGTATAGATACGGTCCGGGCAAATGCTCTGGAATACGGACAGTCTTTTCCCGATGAGCTGCATAGGGTAATTATTCATGGTATTCTCCATTTATGTGGACTTGACGACCATTGTGATGAGGACATTGCACAGATGAGATCCGCTGAAAACCTGTCGCTTGAAAAATTGAATTTACTTCTAAACAAGTAGCCAAATAATGAAATTTGATTACGATGTAATTGTAGTTGGGGCCGGTCATGCCGGTTGTGAGGCGGCAGCGGCTTCAGCCAATATGGGAAAGAAGACCTTGTTGGTAACTATGGATATGAACAAGATTGCACAGATGTCGTGCAATCCTGCAATTGGAGGTATAGCAAAGGGCCAGATAGTAAGGGAGATTGATGCTTTGGGCGGATTTTCCGGTCTAGTTACAGATGCCAGTACTATCCAGTTCAGAATGCTTAACAGGTCTAAAGGACCGGCTATGTGGAGCCCTCGTGCACAATGTGATAGAGTGTATTATTCTTTCAATTGGAGATATATTTTGGAAAATACGCCAAATCTTTCTATTTGGCAAGATGTTGTAAATTCCCTACTCTTTGATAATGAGCAAGTTAATGGCGTTTCAACGGTTTTGGGCGCGATATTTACAGCTCCCAAGGTAGTCATTACGGCAGGAACGTTTCTCAACGGCAAATTATTTATAGGTAAGGAGACTACAGAGGGAGGAAGGGTAGGAGAGTTGTCGTCTTATGGAGTAACTGAGCAGCTTGTCTCTTTAGGAATGGAAAGCGGTAGGATGAAAACCGGAACTCCTCCAAGAATTGACGCCCGTTCCATTGACTTTACAAAATTGGAAAGACAGCCTGGTGATGTTTCGCCAGCCAGGTTTACATTCCTTAATGTACCATCACCAATACAAAATGGGGTGGAGCAGATGAGTTGTTATATGGTCCATACAAATCCGGTTGTCCATGAAATACTTAAAGGTGGGTTCAAGGATTCTCCTTTGTTCTCCGGCAAGATACATGGTATCGGACCCCGATATTGCCCAAGTATTGAAGATAAGCTAAGAACTTTTGAAGGCAAAGATACCCACCAGCTTTTTCTTGAGCCGGAAGGGTGGAATACGCACGAATATTATCTTCAAGGTTTTTCATCCTCACTTCCTTTTAGGGTTCAGATGGAAGCTCTCAGAAATATTAAAGGTATGGAAAATGTTGAAATATACAGGCCTGCTTATGCGGTTGAGTATGACTATTTCCCGCCAACTCAACTTAAACATACACTTGAGTGCAAAAATTTGAAGGGGCTCTATATGGCCGGACAGGTAAACGGCACCACCGGTTATGAAGAGGCGGCTGCACAGGGTTTGATGGCTGGTATAAATGCAGCACTTGCTTGTGATGGCAAGGAGCCTTTCGTACTTAAGAGGGATCAGGCGTATATTGGTGTTCTGATAGATGATCTTGTAACTAAAGGAGTAGATGAGCCATATAGAATGTTTACATCCCGTGCAGAGTACAGGATACTCTTAAGACAAGACAATGCAGATTTGCGTTTGACTCACTTGGGTTATAAAATAGGTCTTGTTTCAGAAGAGAGGATGCGTCTTGTGGAAAGCAAATATTCAACGGTTTCTAATCTTACAGATTTCTTTGATAACACATCTGCCGATCCAAATAAAATCAACGTTTTTTTGGAGGATAATAATTCTGCTCCTCTTTCTCAAAAGAGAAGATTGAGTGAATTGTTGTCACGCCCGCAGATTTCCATTAAGCCGCTTGTGGAGAATATAGACCAGAAGGATGAGATTTATCATCAGATAGAAATGGTTTCCCAAGCATCACCTTTGAGCAAGAGATTCAGCAATGTGGAATTGCCATATCAGACACCTATGGTAGGGTTCACAGAGCAAGCACACCGTATTCTTCCCGACGAAATCTTGGAGAGTGTGGAGATTGCTGTGAAGTATAGAGGATACATTCAAAGAGAGCAGAGGATTGCAGACAAGATTCTTAAATTGGAAAATGTAATTATTCCCGAGAATTTTGATTTCTTGAAGGTAACCTCATTATCTATTGAGAGCCGTCAAAAGCTTATGAAGCATCGTCCTACTACCATTGCTCAGGCTTCAAGGATACCAGGAGTCTCTCCTGCCGATGTTTCGGTATTGCTTGTTTATTTTGGCAGATAGTGTAATGTTCCACGTGGAACATTGTATGTATCAAAATATGTAAATAGAGTATTCTAATTCCTCTAAATGAGATGATTAGAATACTCTATTTTATTTAAAGGTGCATTATTCCATTGGGAAGCAGAAAAATGCATTATCAAAAGCATTAGGTGGTGTGCCATTCAAGGAATTTATGGCAATGTATGTTTCGTCGGATGTTTCTGAGGAGTGCGCCTCCAGTTCGCCGAGCTCTATCAGGGATTGCAGGATTTCAGGTTTTTCCCAAATGAATTTTCTGTTAAAAAAATCATTTATTTGCTCTACAATGCATTCTGGCGAGGGCTTTTGAAAGGAGTTTTCAGTTTTGTTCCCCGAGGAACATCTATCTTTGCCTGTGTTAAAAGTAAATGGTATTTTTTTTATGGCTTTTGAAAATCCAAGCTTTAAGTAATAATTGTTTAATTGTTGATTTGCAGGTCTTTCAAATACAAATTGATAATTTTTTGTTGAGATATCATCAATAGCGTAGGAAATAGTCTGTGCAGCCAGTCTCTTCCCTTCTGCCTTTTCAAGGGTGGCAACACCAAACATGTACCACCCGTGCAGAACGGTGTTTTGTGTAGAGTCTATAAACTTCATTGGCATGAATGAGGCAACGGCAAGTATTTCTCTATCCTCATTTTTGTAGATATAGCTTGTGCACAGAGGCATGATACGGGTAAACATCACTTCCAGATATTCACTCTCTGTTGTGAAGCGCTCCTCCCAAATAGTGCGGATCCCTTTGTAATCAGGAACTGTAGCTATAACTATTGCCATCTGATGAGGTTTATTTATGATTTGATATAATGTTCTTAAGATCCTCTACAAATTCATCTATATCTTCTTTCTTTGTGTTGAATGAGCACATCCAACGTACTTCATTTGTCTCTTCATCCCAAACATAGAAGTAGTGTTTCTTGTTGAGCTCTTCGCTCAGCCATAATGGAATTGTTGCAAATACAGCGTTGCTCTCAACAGCTTTTGAAATTGTAACCTCTTTTATTCCTTCCAGGCTTTTTGCCAGATATTTGGCCATATTGTTTGATTGCCCTGCGAGTTTGAGGTAAAGATCGTTTTTCATGTATTCGTCAAATTGGGCGGCAATAAAGCGGCTTTTTGAGTACAATTGGGTAGTCTGCTTTCTCAAATATTGCAAGTTGCGTGCTGCTTCCATATTTTGGGCATTCATTGGTATGCCGTTGCTGTCGGGAAGTGTATTTTCAGGGCGGTGAAAAATAACCACAGCTTCTCCCATAAGCAGTCCGTTTTTGGTTCCGCCAAATGAGAGGGTATCTACACCACAGTCTGAGATGAATTCCTTTATTGGCATTCCAAGGCTTTCAGCTGCGTTTGAGATTCTGGAGCCATCTACGTGAAGGTAGCATCCGTAGCTATGCATCAAGTCTGCAAGTTCCTTTATCTCCGCAGGTGTGTATAAAGTGCCCAGTTCTGTAGGCTGTGAAATTGAAAGAATTTTCGGTTGAGCATTATGCTGGTGGCCGAAGCCTGTCAATCCTTTCTTTACCTGTTCTGGAGATACTTTTCCGTTTGTAGCCTCTAGGGGTACTATTCTGGCTGAGGAGATTTTCTCTACGGCCCCGCACTCATCCACATTTATATGTGCAGTTGCTGGTGTAAGTACAGAATTGTAGCTTCTGAGAAAACCCTGCAGTGCCACTATGTTGGCACCTGTTCCATTAAATACAAAAAATGCTGTACAATCTCCTCCAAGGAGTTCTTCAAGTTTCTTCAGGACCTCTTTGGTGTATTTGTCTTCTCCGTATGCTGTTTCAAAATTTTCATTGGCATTCTGTATTGCTGTCATTATCTGCGGGTGCACTCCCGAGTGGTTGTCGCTGCCAAAACTGTGTTTCATAGTGGAACCTGTGTTTTATATCAAGTTATTAATTTTACTGTTTCATCTACAAATTTATACACTTTGTTAGATAATTAATAAATTTTGTTTAATTTTGGAGTTACACACACTTATAGCAGAAACCGCCATCCTTTTGGGTTTTTACCCGGGTGGCGGTTCCTTTCATCTTGTATGTCTGTCTTTTTCTAGTAGAGCTTTTTGCTTGAGAGATTCAGCCTCTTTTTGATAGTGTTCTTTCCCTTAAAGTAATATAGGACAAGAATGTTCCCCTTTTCTCCATAGAATGTGTTGAGTTCCAGATCTTTATTGTTTTTCGGGGTAGGCTGGCACATTGCAAGTGAATGCTGCCCGTTCTCGTTGTTGCGTACAATGATTATTGTGTTTTCAAATATATTTTCCAGTAGTGCAACTGTGTAGTTTCCAACTCTTTCCTTGTTTTTGTCACGGCTAAAGAGTGTAATGAGAGGCGAATTGTCGGGAATAATGCCAAAGGATATGTTTTTTGCGTTTTGGGGGTTGTTGGAATACCACCATTTAATAAGTTCTTGAGCCATAAAGCGCTCTTCCTCAAAAGGTTTGAGATTCTCTTTGGCTGCCATTGCCTTTATCAGGTATGTCTGTTGTGGGGTTGCCATCATGCCTCCCTGGGCAGAATCCATTGAACTTCCGTAGATTATTCCGTTCTCCATTTTGCCGCTGAAGAGTACATTGTAAACGGAGTTGTCTGCAAGGGAGTAAAGGTTGAATGCCATTTCGCAATCATTGTTTGCCATCTTGCTTCTTGGGTCAATCTCTGAAGAGCTGTTTACATATGTGAAGTAAAGGTGCTGCACTCCGTTTATGGTTACAGCCTTCATGTCATTTCCAATTTTGAAATCCTTGAGAGCATAGTCATTGGTGTAAACCTGTTCCTGGAGAGATGATACCTCTTCCCAAGTGCCGTTGTTCTGCGCTAGAAGGACAATCTTATAAGAAGAAGTGTTCTCCTGTGGTGCAAATACAGCCGCAACGTGCTCTTTATTGAGGTTTTTGATACCTTTCACGGCAGCAATGTCCTCTTTGGAAAATCCGGCACCCATGGCAATCTCCATTGCCTGTGTGTCGGTAATTGAACTGGTGTTGAGTTGTTCAATTCTACTGTTTGCCTCATTGGCAAAATAAGATTTTGGATTCTGCTCAATGAATTTTATAAAGCAGGTTACATCGTTGGCATCAAGCTTGGAAAATACAATGGAATCCCTCATCCTTGTAATTTTTGGTGCATATACGGAGTTGGGGTATTTTGCCAGGAACTTATTGGCTGTCTTAAGATCGTTTTTGGCAACAGCTGTATTGTACAGCTTGTTTTCGGATTTACTTTGAGCCATAGCTGCAGTTGCAGCGAAAGATGCTATAAGGACTGAAGTGGCAACTATAAAATAGTAATTGGCTTTATTCATATTTGTAATTGTTATTTATACAGTTTCTTTGTTGCAAGATTAAGTTTATATTTCATCATATTTCCGTTGTTGGCAAATTCAAGAAAAATAGTGTTTCCTTCACAAAGTGATATTCCCGACAGTTTGCATCCCGAAGCATCTGCAGGTATCGTATGGCAATAGGCAATTGAGTATTTTTGGGTAGATCTGTTCTGGACAACCACAACGGAATTGTTGTATTGGTTGTCAAACATTGCTGCAGAGAACCCTGGGGTCCTTATTTTTGAAGTTGCTGTATTGAACATCTCTATAAATTTTGCACTGTTGGGAAGGAGTATGAAGCTTATGCCTCCGTTTATTTCCGGATTATAATCATACCACCATTGTATAACTTCCTGATTCCTGAATCTTTTCAGATCAACAGGTTGAAGGCTTTTGTCGTTTTTGATGATATCCATCAGAAAACGTTGTTGCTCAGTTGCCATTTTCAAGTCTCCCAATATCGTATCCAATGATTTACCATAAAGCGTGCCATTCTCTGCCTTTCCACTGTACATCATATTATAAATGTTGTTGTTTCTGATGGAGTAAAGGTTGAATACAAGTTCACAGTTACTGTTGGGGACCTTGCTTCTATCATCAATTATTTGGGATGTATTTGTGTATTTGAACAGAATCTGCTGTCTGCCGTTTACCAGTACCGGTTCCAGACAGGTAATAGTAAAAGTTTCCAGTTGTGAATCATTTATGTATAGCGGTTCTACAAGTTTTTTGCCTCTTTTCCAGTATCCGTTTTCCTGATTCAATAGCATAATTGTAATTATTGCGCTGTCGGGAGTGGGGGCCAATATCACAAATATGTGTTCTTTGTTCAGCTCCTTGATCCCTTTTGCTGCAGCTATTCTCTCCCTAGGGTATCCTGCAGCTATTGCTGCTTCCATAGCCTGCTCATCTGTGGTGGAACTGGTGTTTAATTTGCGCAGTATGGCATTGGCCTTTTCGTGATACATGGAAGAGGGGTACATTCTTATGAAGGAAGAGTAACCTTGTGCGTCATCAGGGGCAATTGAGAAGAATGTTATTGAGTCCTTTTCTTTGGATATTTCCTGGGAATACGAGCTGACAGACAGTGATAAAAGTATAGCTGCCAGCGTTAATGCGCAAATATCTGTAATTTTCATATGTATATGATTTATACTGCGGAGCAAAGATACAATACAAATGTATCCTAACAAAAGAAGCCGGCACATATGTACCAGCTTCCCGATATTTTTTGAGTGGTTATTATTTGCACTCAGCCTCGTATGCAGCAGCATCCAAAAGGTCGTCCAACTCTGCAGGGTTGCTCATCTCAACTTTGATCATCCAGCCTGCGCCATATGGATCTGTGTTGACTGACTCAGGTGCACCCTCAAGCTCAGCGTTAACCTCAATAACTTTACCTGAAACAGGCATAAGACCGTCTGCAACGGTTTTAACAGCCTCGATAGCACCAAATACCTCACCTGCCTCAAGCTCCTCGCCCTCTGTCTGGATGTCAACGAAAACGATGTCACCAAGCTGGCTCTGAGCGAAGTCAGTAATACCGATTACAGCAATATTGCCGTCTACTTTAACCCACTCGTGGTCTTTAGAGTACTTTAGATTTGTAGGAGTATTCATAGTATATTTAATTTTTAAAAATGATTTTGCACAAATGTATTAAAAAAAATGATATTACAGCCTTTTTAGGGAGAATTTTATAAGCTCTTCCAAAGTATAATCAGGATTTTCTTTATGAACCCCTTTCAGAACCTTTTCTGCAGCGGTTTTTGCAAATCCCAACATTACAAGGGCAGATAGTGCCTCCTCCATATTTGCAGATTTTGTCTCAGGAACAAACAGTGCGGCAGCAGAATCGTCCCCTCCTTTGGCAATCTTGTCCTTGAGGTCTATTATTACCCTTTGGGCTGTTTTTATTCCAATGCCCTTGATACCCTTGATCCTGTTTACATCTCCTGCAATGATTGCTGTCTTTATCTCTGTGCTGCTCATTGAGGAGAGCATCATTCTGGCTGTGTTGGGACCAATGCCGTTAACCTCTATGAGCATCCTGAAGATACTCCTCTCTTCTTTGGTGGCAAAACCGTACCATAGCTCAGCATCTTCCCTCACATGGTGGTGGATATGCAGCATTACATCTCTCAAGGAGTGTATTTCTGTGTAAGTCTGCAGCGAAATCTGCAACTCGTAGCCTATCCCGTTGTTCTCTATTGTAGCTGTGGTGGGGGTTATTTCTACCAGTTCTCCCTTAATATAAGTGTACATGCCTAAATTTTTATACAAAAATAGTGATAAGTTTTGTAATTTTGCGTGTTTAATATGTATAGTATGCGCACAATAGAGGATATAAGGAACCAGTTCCCGGCATTGGGGCAGAGTGTGTATGGCAAGCCGTTGGTGTATTTGGACAACGGAGCCACTTCACAGAAACCGCAGTGTGTGATTGACCTGGTGGACAAAATGCACAATGGGGCCAACGCCAATGTGCACCGTGCCATGCATAAGCTAAGTGATGATGCAACCTCTTTGTATGAGGGTGCCAGGGAGAAGGTGAGGGAGTTCATTAATGCACCGGCAAGGGAGAATATCATCTTTACAAGCGGTACTACGGCATCAATCAACCTTGTTGCATACAGTTACTGCAAGAAATTCCTTAAAGAGGGGGACCATGTGGTTGTCTCATCAGATTCCCACCACTCCAACATTGTACCATGGCAGATGGCGTGCGAGTCTGCAGGAGCTTCACTTAAAGTCATTCCTGTACTTGAAGACGGACAGTGGGATATGGAGGCATTCAGAGCCATCCCTATGGAGAAGGTAAGGATAATTGCAGTTGAACATATTTCAAACGTACTTGGAATAGTAAATCCTGTAAAGGAGGTAATAGAGACAGCTCATGCGCATGGTGTTCCGGTTCTTGTGGATGGAGCGCAGGGTATTGTGCATGCAAAAGTGGATGTTCAGGAGCTGGATTGTGATTTCTATGTATTTTCAGGGCACAAGATATATGCTACAACGGGTTCCGGTGTCCTTTACGGAAAGAGGGAGCTGTTGGAGGCAATGCCGCCATATATGGGTGGCGGTGATATGGTGGATACCGTTACTTTTGAGAAAACAACTTATGCTCCGCTGCCGCTCAAATTTGAGGCAGGTACACCAAATTTCATAGCCCAGGCTTCACTTGCTCCGGCACTTGAGTTTGCCCAAAGCCTCAGGGAGGGTGAGATTGCCAGGGTGATTGAGGCAGAGGAGGAGAAAATAATTGCATATTTGAGGGAGGAGCTCCTTAAAATTGAAGGATGCAGGATTTATGGAGATCCGGCAGTAGTGGGGGAGAAGTTGTCGGGAAGAAAAATACCTCTTTTCTCATTTACCATTGAGAGGTGCTTCCCATCTGATCTGGCACAGCTGCTTGACAAGATGGGGGTTGCGGTTCGTACCGGACTCATGTGTTGCGAGCCTCTCATGACCAGATTTGGAGTAACAAGTATGGTGAGGGCATCGTTCCTGCCATATAATACCCTGCAGGAGGCTGAGCATTTCATTGCAAGTCTGCACAGGGCTGTAAGAATGTTAAGGTAACATATAAAGTCTCGTAGCTCAGTTGGTTAGAGCACCACACTGATAATGTGGGGGTCCGCGGTTCAAATCCGCGCGGGACTACAAAATTTAGAAGATATGGCTATAAAGGAGATTGAAAACGAAATTGTAGAGGAGTTTGCAATTTTTACAGACTGGATGGACAAATACGAGTACATCATTGAGCTGGGCAAGAATGTTCCTGTAATTGAGGAGAAAGAGAAGACAGAGGACAACCTTATCAAGGGGTGCCAGAGCAGGGTGTGGCTAAGCTGCAGGGTAGAAGATGGTAAACTTTATTTTGCAGCGGACAGTGATGCCATCATTACAAAAGGCATTATCTCTCTGCTTATCAGGGTGTACAATGGTCAGACTCCGGCAGACATTCTGGCAAACGAGCTTGATTTTATTGGCAAGATAGGTTTGCAGGAGAATCTTTCACCAACCAGGGCAAACGGTCTTGTTTCCATGATCAAACAGATAAAAATCTACGCCATGGCGTACAACAACTAATGTTTATGAAGACAAAAGAGAGTGTTTTAAGGGATGTTGTAAGGTCTTTGAGAATGGTCTATGATCCTGAAATTCCCGTTAACATATATGATCTGGGCCTTATTTATGACCTTAAAATTGATGATGACCACAAAGTGTTCATAGAGATGACCCTTACTGCCCCCAACTGTCCTATGGCAGA